>Ga0210246_100001_pt1 | contig 276925 bp, 250 predicted proteins | sample ChrtobMetaP3_8mM_FD_155469 | JGI IMG/M metagenome (GOLD analysis project Ga0210246, IMG submission 155469) | Chrysochromulina tobin associated microbial communities from unialgal haptophyte culture, Seattle, Washington, United States - P3_8mM | ecosystem: Host-associated > Algae > Haptophytes >...
AGCGAGGTGGTACCACTCCTTCCCATCCCGAACAGGACAGTGAAACGCCTTTGCGCCGATGATAGTGCGGGTTCCCGTGTGAAAGTAGGTCATCGTCAGGCTCTTACCCAGCCCCCAAACCCCCTCGTGCCTCATGGTGCCTGGGGGTTTGGGCTTTTTGGCGACGGAATGGTCGAAAGCCCGGCTTCGCCGCGCAGCCGTGGTCTCAGATGTTGACGATGGTGTCGCCTTCTACTCGCAAGGCTTGGCTTTTGGCCAATTCTGAGATCAGCGAATGCAGCGAGTGCTTCATCTCCTCGGGCGAAATGGGCTCCCGGCGTCTCTCGATTTGGGAGATGTAGGGTGTTCTTGCATACCAGTCCAACAACGTGCCAAAGCCGATGGATTGCCATTCGAGCAGCTTGAACTTCAAAAGCACTTTCAGTGCATACCGCCGGTGTTGCTCCGGGTTCGCAACAAACTGGTTGAGCCTGCTGCGCGCTCGCTGCAAGGCCAAGTCGACATCTTCAAATACGGCCCCATGTCCTGGGATGACCGTTCTCGGGTTCAGTGCCTGGACGAGTGACAAGGTGTCGGCCACTTCATCGAAGGCGGCGATGTCCTCCAGTTCAGGAAAGACGACACCAAAGCCGTTCTCCCACAGGGCATCGGCCGAAATCAAGGTCCGACTCACCGGTTCAAAAAGCACGATCGAATGGGGATCATGGCCTTTGGCCGCGTGGATTTCCCAAGGAAGATCACCCAGTTCGATGGTGTCACCGGGCGCCAGAACGTTCTGGAACTTGAATACGGGGCAGGTCTGACCGGTGGGTTCGTGACTCAAGGCGACGGAATCCCAATGGGCCACGGCGCCAGCCTGCCCGGGCGGAATCAGCGTGGTGAGATGCGGCCAGTTCGATTGAAGGGACGCGTTGCCACCGCAGTGGTCGCTGTGAAGATGGGTGTTCAGCAGCAAGTCCAGAGGGCGTGTTTGCAATGCGTCTTGAACCAGTGCGACCGTCTGCTCGGCGTGCGTGCAGTAGCCAGAGTCCACCAGCGCGGTCGACTCCTTTCCCTGGAAAAGCACATTGTTTGAAGACAGCCAGCCTCGCTCGAAGACTGTGATGCCAATCGTCGACAGGCGGGCGGTTGCGAGCATGGGTGTACCTGAAATGGTCATGGAAATGGGCCTGTTTGAAAGCATTGACCGCGGGTCGCCCGATCGCAGCGTGTGTCACCGGTCACGCGACAACTCATCACGCAGATGGTGAGAACACACCGTGATGTTCTCGTCGAACAGCAAATCCACCCAACGGGATTCTCTTTCTTTGATGGTGTCCAGGAAGGCCCCAGCATCGCCCAAGGCCGCAAAAGCGTCAAAGCCAGCCTCCAGGAAATGCTGAAGCGTGTCGAGTCCCGCGGCACGAGCGGGGTTGCGCATCATCCGCAGACCCAGCCGCAGGGATTTCAGGCGGGTGAGCCGCTGCAACTCTTGCCCCATGTGTTGCACCACGGCAAGCTGCCGGTCCCTCGACGGCCTGGCCCCGGTCAGGCGCCACGCGGTGATGTAACGCTCCGCCTCAGGCATGTCGGGTTCCATCGCAAGCCAGTGCGTGGCCAACTGATGATCCAGTACCTCCGTCAACGCATGCGTTTCAGCCAGATCGACAGCAAGCTGGGCCACCGCCTGAGGGAACAGGCGCTCGATGGCCCCTGCGATGCGTGCGAACTGTGCATCGCGCCGCTCGAAGTCCTGAACGCCATAGAGCTCTTCGAGAAAGAACCGCGTGGCGGGCGCAAATCTCGGCTGGACCAGGAAATCGGCATAGGTGCTGCGAAAGCGTCGCGCCTGCAGATGCTTGATCGCTTCCACCGCCGCATGCATGCCTTCGGCGAGTGCGCGCGCGCGCAACTCGCTCACGCGAGCCAGCTGCGCGCGGATGAGATCTGAGGCGCTGGAGGATGAACTCATGGCTCTGAGGGTCGCTTCTGAACAGTCTATCCGCCGTGATCCCTCCAGCCTGTCACACCGGGACAACGCCGCCCAGCCACGGGGCGACCATGCGATAGTTTGCACATGACATCACCACAGCGGAACCCACCCCCACCGTCCAACAACAGGTCCCGGCTGGCCCGCCTGCAGCAGGTGCTCGTCGGGTGTGCCTGCGCGCTCGCGGTGGTTTGGGTGGTCTGGAGGGGCTCTCATTCCATGGCCTGGCTGGTGGGCGGGCTTGCTTTCCTCACCCTGGGGCACGCGGTGATCCTCGCCCTTGAAACGACCGCTGCCGCCTTCATCAACCGTGCAGACAGCGCTCCGGGCGCCCACGGCTTCACCTGGGTGAGCGCCTGGTGGCAGGAAGTGAAAGTGGCTCCGTTGGTGTTCGCTTGGCGACAGCCCTTCCGTTGGAGGCAGCTGCCCGATACGTCGACCGCCACAGGGGGCTCGTTGCCGGCCGTCGTGCTCATCCATGGTTTCTTTTGCAACCGGGGCTTCTGGTTGCCCTGGATGGCCCGCATGCGCGCCACGGGTCTGCCTTACGTTTCCGTCAACCTGGAGCCCATTTTTGGCTCGATTGACGACTACGCGCCCATCGTCGATGAGGCCGTCACACGTGCCACCGCACTGACCGGGCAGAAGCCCATCGTGGTCTGCCACAGCATGGGTGGATTGGCGGCGCGGGCTTGGTTGGTGACGTCGCCCGACGCGGCGTCGCGCGTTCAAAAGATCATCACCATCGGCACGCCCCACCGCGGTACCTGGCTGGCCCGCTTCAGCCACCTCGCCAATGGTCGCCAAATGCGCCACGACTGCGAATGGCAGCAGGGGTTGGCGGCGCGTGAGCTCGCGCTTCACGCCCAGCGCAACGCCGAACTCTTTGTCTGCTGGTACAGCAACACCGACAACATCGTCTTCCCCGCGTCAACCGCCACCCTGCCCGGCGCGGACAACCGTCTGGTGGAGGGTGCGGCCCACGTGGCCCTGGCGTTTCACCCCAGGGTGATGGCGGAGTCGCTGGCGATGGTGGTGTCTGCAGACAAGTCCCCCAGCGAGCGCACCGTTTCATAGAGCGGTCCGAAGTCGGGCGCGGTCATGTCGAACAAGCGTTCAAAGCTGTCGATGACGAAGTAAGTGGCCTGGTAATCGTCGATCTTGTAGCGGGTTCGCATGCAGCGCAACAGATCGAGTGCGATGCGTTGGGGCTGCGGGCTGGTCACGCTGTGGCGCAGCTCACCCGATGAACTCAAAATCCCGGCGCCATACGCGCGCAGCCCGTCGGCCTGCTGGATCAGCCCGAATTCGATGGTGTACCAATACAGCCGCGAGAGCAGCTCACACGCGCCCAGGTCGTGGGCCTTCAGGCCGCCGGCGCCGTAGCGCTGCACATAGTCGGCGAACACCGGATTGAACAGCAGCGGCACATGGCCAAACAGGTCGTGGAACACATCGGGCTCGACCACATAGTCGAACTCCGCGGGTGTGCGGATCCAGTCCGTCACCGGAAAGCGCCGGCTCGCCAGCAGGTCGAAAAAGGGGCGCTCGGGAATGAGGCCGGGCACGGCCACCAACTCCCAGCCGGTGGCGGGCTTCAGCCGGGCGTTGATGTCCTCGAAGCGGGGAATCCGGTCGCGGGCACCCAACAGGGGAATCGCCTCGATGAAGGCATCGCAGGCCAGGCCCGGCAGCAACGCCATCTGGCGCTCGTACAGCCGGCGGTAGGTGTCGTGATCCGCCTTGGTGTAGGCGGCCCAGTTTTGCGCACAGGTGTAGTCGGCGTCCGCGCGTGTGTAGTCGCCGCGCGGCGGGCGCTGGCTGGCGCCGTAGACAACGGGCTCGACGGCCATGTCAGGCTTTCAACACGCCACGGCGCACCTGGTCCAACTCCATGGTCTCGAACAGCGCCTTGAAGTTGCCCTCGCCGAAACCCTGGTTGCCCTTGCGCTGGATGAACTCGAAGAAAATCGGACCGAGCTGGTTCTCGCTGAAGATCTGCAGCAGCAGCTCACCCGGCAAACCGTCCACGAGGATGTTGCGCTGCTTGAGCGCTTCCACGTTCTCGCCGTGGTTCGGGATGCGTTTGGGCAGCAGCTCATAGTAGGTCTCGCTGGTGTTGAGCAGCTTCACGCCACTGAGCTCCAGCGCGTCCACCGTGTCGTAGAGGTTGGTCGAGCCCATGGCGATGTGCTGGATGCCTTCGCCGTGGTAACGATCCAGGTACTCCTGGATCTGCCCGGCCTTCTCGTTGCCTTCTTCGTTGATCGGGATGCGAATCTTCCCGCACGGGCTGGTCATGGCCTTGCTCTTTACACCGGTGGCCTGGCCCTCGATGTCGAAGTAACGCACCTCGCGGAAATTGAACAGCCGCTCGTAAAAGCCCGCCCACTCGTCCATGCGGCCGCGGTGCACGTTGTGCGTGAGGTGGTCGATGTAGGTCAGGCCATGGCCCACCGGGTTCAGGTCGGCGCCGGAGTTCGGCGTGATGGGCTGGAAGTCCACGTCGAAGAAACCGATGTTGCCGATGTCGCCGGTGGTGGCGCCGTTCTTGCCGCGCCATTGGTCGATGAAATAGATGATGGAGTCGCCGATGCCCTTGATGGCCGGGATGTTCAGCTCGCCGGGGCCGGCCGATTGCGCGTAGCCCCAGGCACCCAGCGAGATGGCGCGCTCGTAGGCAGCTTTGGCGTCCGCCACGCGGAACGCAATGGCGCAGACACTGGGCCCGTGCAGGCGCGCGAAGCGCTGCGCGAAGCTGTCGGGTTCGGCGTTGATGATGAAGTTGATCTCACCCTGGCGGTACAGCGTCACGGCCTTGCGGCGGTGCTTTGCAATGGCCTTGAAGCCCATGCGCTCAAACAGGGCGCCCATGGCCACCGGGTCGGGTGCGGCGTATTCGATGAACTCGAAGCCGTCGGTGCCCATGGGGTTGTCCCCTGGGGTCGCAGCGGACTGTACGGCGGTGGGCGAGGCTGGGTTCATGGTGGTCTCCGGTGAAATGGGGCAATGCGCCACTGTATTGGCGCAGCCTGTCACGATTCCGGCGTTTTGGGGCGCTCTGCTTGCCGTTCTTGCATGAAAGCTGCATAGTTCGCCGGATGGAAGCACTGGACAAGCTGGACCGACACATTCTGCGCAGCCTGCAGGCCGACGGCCGCGCCACCTACGATCAGATCGCCGAGACGGTGGGGCTGTCGCCCAGCGCCGTGTTGCGCCGCGTGCGCCGCCTTGAAGAGGCGCAGGTCATCGACCGTTACGTCGCACTCGTGAGGCCCGAGGCGGTGGGCCTGGGTCTCACCGCCCATGTGAACGTGCGGCTGGAAAAACACGCAGGCAGCGCCAAGCGCCATCCCATGGACGAATTCCGGGCGAGCGTCATGGCGTGGCCCGAGGTCGTGGAATGCGCGGCCCTCACCGGCGAGATGGACTTTCAGTTGCGCCTCGTGGTGGCCGACATGGCCGCGTACTCGCGCTTCATGATGGACACCTTGCTCAAGCACCCCAGCGTGCAGGACTGCAAGACCAGTTTTGTGATGGACCGTGTGAAAAGCACGACCGCATTGCCGCTGTAGCAGGCGAACCGGGTGACCGACGGTCGCTCCGAGCCCGCCCATCGGGAGACTGACCATTTAGGGGCTTCAGTCCTTGTCGATATAGGGATAACCCGTACAGTTCCGCCATGGTCAATCCCACCCGTTGGTTCAAGTTCGCAACACCACCCGCCCAGGCGACGGTGGGCACGGTGGCGAGCGCCGCGCGCACCTCGGACGACCGCCACTTCCCATCCAGCAGCGTCGTGGTGCCCATCCGCTCCATCGGGCCGGGGCAGCGTGACCGCATCCTTGCCCACTTGCTCGCCCTGGAGCCACACGACCGCTACCTGCGCTTCGGCTACGCCGCGAATGACGAGCAGATCACCCGCTATGTCGACCAGCTCAACTTCGAGCGCGACGAGCTCTTCGGGATCTTCAACCGCCGCCTCGACCTGATTGCCATGGCCCACCTGGCCTTCTCGGTCGATCCGCAGTACACCAGCTGTGCCGAGTTCGGCGTGTCGGTGTCCAAGAGCGCGCGTGGCCGCCGGTACGGCAGCCGCCTGTTCGAACGCGCGGTCATGCATGCGCGCAACGAAGGGGTGACGCAGCTCTTCATCCACGCGCTGTCGGAAAACACCGCCATGCTCAAGATCGCCCGCCATGCCGGCGCCATCATCGAACGCGACGGTTCCGAGTCCGAAGCCCACTTGCGGCTGCCGCCGGCCGACTTCGATTCCCGCGTGACCGAACTGGTCAACCAGCAGGTGGCCCTCACCGACTACCACCTCAAGGTGCAGGCCAAGCAGTTCTGGCGCCTGTTGGGCGTGTTGCAGGACATTCGCCAGGGCGTGCGCGAAGCCCGAGAACGGGCACGCGGCTGACCCCCGCGCGGCCCGGCCGCGCCTTTGCCCGGTGCCACGCGCTTGCGGTATCCTTTCGCACCGTCACAACTCCCCCAACCTTCAGTGGCCGAATCCCCTCCCAGTGGTGGGCCGCAGCGCAGCCTGCGGCATGTCGACAAACGTGGTTTCCTGCAAAAGCTCGCGGAGTTCATTCACCCCGGGCCGGACTCCAAAGACGAGCTGATCGAAACCCTTGCCGACGCCGAGGACAACGACATCATCAACGCCGAGTCGCGGGTGATGCTCGAAGGCGTGATCCGCATCGCCGACATGACCGCTGGCGACGTGATGGTGGCCACCCCGCGCATGGATGTGCTGGACATCGACGCGCCTTACGACGAGCTGCTGCACCTGGTCATCGACACCGCGCACTCGCGCTTTCCGGTGTTTGAGGGCGAACGCGAAAACATCATCGGCATCCTGCTGGCCAAAGACCTGCTCAAGCTGCAGCGCGCGCCCGAGCTCAACATCCGCGCCTTGCTGCGCCCGGCCACCTTCGTGCCGGAGACCAAAGGCCTCAACGACCTGCTGCGCGAGTTCCGCGGCAACCGCAACCACCTGGCCATCGTCATCGACGAGTTCGGCCGCGTGGCCGGGCTCATCACCATCGAAGACGTGCTGGAAGAAATCGTCGGCGAGATCGAAGACGAGTTCGATGTGGCGGAAGACGAAGGTGACGTGTTTGCACTGGCCGACAGCACCTGGCGCGTCAGTGGCGACACCTCCATCGAGCGCATCAACGAATCGTTCGGCCTCAAGCTCTCCGAGGACGACTTCGACACCATCGGCGGCATGATCGCCCACGCCATGGGCCACGTGCCCAAGCGCGGCGAAGTGCACGAGCTCGACAGCCTGCGCTTTGTCGTGCTGCACACCAAGGGTGGTGCGGTGAAGTGGTTCAAGGTCTCGCCGGTGCCGGCCGAGCCCTGAGCACCGCTCCGAGCCCGCCCCGTCTATGCGCAGCCTCTTTGGATCGCTCCACACCCCATCGAGCTTCAACCCGATGAGCCGCCGCCCGCCGGGGCGCAGTGCACGCGGCAGCGGTTTCTTCTGGTTCTGGATCTGCCTGTTGGGCGGCGTGTTGCAGGCAGCCTCCATGGCCTGGCCATTGGCGGGCTGGAGCCTGCCAGGCATGCGCGACGGGCAGCCCAGCGGCTTCTGGCAAATCGTTTCCCTCTCCTTGCTGGTGTTGGCCTTGCAATACGCCACGCGCGTGGGGCAGGCGGCGTGGCGGGGCTGGGTGTTCTCCACCGCCTGGCTGTCCGGTACGTTTTGGTGGCTGTTCATTTCGTTGCACACCTTTGGTGGTCTGCCGGCGTGGCTGGCGGTGCTGGCGGTGGTCGCACTGGCGGGAGCGCTCTCCGTGTATTACGCCGTGGCCGTGGGCCTGCTCTGCAGCTGGGCACCCGTTTCGCGCACCGCACAAGCGCTGCTGTTTGCATCGCTCTGGACCTTGGCCGAACTGGCGCGCGGCCATTGGTTCACCGGCTTTCCGTGGGGTGCCGGCGGTTACGCGCAAGTCGACCTGATGGCGCCCTGGGCGCCGCTGGTGGGTGTTTACGGCATGGGGTTTCTGGCGGCCATCCTGGCCTACGCCCTGGCCTCCGTGGTCTCTGGCCTGTGGCGGCGCCTGAGCACCTGGCTGGCATCGCCGGTGAGCCGACCCGTGGGCCGCACCGCCGCGGGTTCGCGCATGGCCGCACCGGGTGCGCGCGTGCAGGCCCGCCTGGTGCCGGGCCTGACCGACGGCTGGTGGGGCCTGGTGCGGTCGTTGATCTTGCTGCTGCTGGTGGGCGGCTTGCTGGTGAGCATGCTCGGAGGTGGCCAGGCGTGGCGCACGCTGGGGCAGCGCGACACCGCCAGCACCGGCGAACTCCGGGTGTGGCTGCTGCAAGGCAACATTCCGCAAGATCAGAAATTCGTGTCCGGCACCGGGGTTGCGCAAGCGCTGGCCTGGTACCCGCAGCAGATCGCGCTGGCGGTGGACGCGGCGCGCACCCGCCCCACCACCGGTCCGCAACTGGTGGTCGCGCCTGAAACCGCCATTCCGCTGTTGCCCAACCAGCTGGGTGCCGAGTTCTGGCGACCCTTGCTGGGCCACCTGGCGGCGCAGCCCGCGGGTGGCGTCAGTGCCATGGTCGGTTTGCCCTTGGGCAGCCTCGATCAGGGATACACCAACTCGGTGTGGGGCCTGAGCCCCGAAAAGGCGGCGGGGGCGCTTGCCCGGGTCGATGTGGCGGGTGCGCTGGGCGCCGGCCTCTACCGCTACGACAAGAACCACCTGGTCCCTTTCGGCGAGTTCATTCCGCCGTTGTTTCGCTGGTTCACCGATCTCATGAACATCCCGCTGGGCGATTTCAACCGCGGCGGCCTGGCCCAACCCTCCTGGGCGGTGGCGGGTCAGCGCGTCGCGCCCAACATCTGTTTTGAAGACCTGTTCGGCGAAGAGTTGGCCGCGTCGTTTGCCGATGCGGCCAACGCGCCCAGCGTGCTGGTCAACCTCAGCAACATCGCGTGGTTTGGTGACTCGGTGGCCATCGACCAGCACCTGCAGATCTCGCGCCTGCGTGCCATCGAGCTCGGCCGACCCATGCTGCGCGCCACCAACACCGGCGCCACGGCGGTCATCGATCACAACGGTGTGGTCACGCACCAGCTGGAGCGGCTCACGCGTGGCCGGCTGGAAGCCACGGTGGAGGGCCGCAGCGGCGTCACCCCCTACGCCCAGTGGACCGCACGCTGGGGGTTGACGCCGATGTGGATCGGTTGCCTGGTGCTGGTGTTGGTCATCGCGTCGTTGCGCAGCCTGGGACGCCGCGGCGGCCGCACGCGCCGGCGCTGAGCCGCAGCGCACCGGTCAGCGTTTCGGCAGGGATCGCTCACAGGTCCGTCACACACCGCGCCGGGCGGGTTGATACAACGCAAGACGCCTGGCCATGTTGGCGGGGCATCCTTGAGGGCATCGCCATGGCGTCATCCATTCCGTTCGACCATCCTTCCCTGGTGCTGGGACATGTCGTCAACGCCGACCTGCTCAGCCGCCTCGAGAAGATCGCAGGCCTGCAGGCCAAGACCGACGCGGCGTTCGAACGCATGAACTCGTTCATTGCCATGCGGCGCGGGCTGAGCATGACGATCAACGAACTGGTCAGCCTGGGCGTGGACATCACCGATCTCAAGACGCGGATCGCCGACTTGAACCAGCACGTGAGCGATGCGGCCCGGGACTACATGGCGGCGCGCATCACCAACGACACCGGTGTGCAGCAGCTGCGCGAAGAGGTGGCCGCGATGGAAAACGTGGCCGGGCTCGAGAGCCCGCTGGACTTCAAGGGGGTCAATGTCGAGCGCCTGCCGCTGGCCTCGGACTCCATCAAGATCGACTTGCAGTACTTTTCGTACGGCAGCAACGACGACAGCCGTGCGACGGCGATGGCCAGCATCGAGAGCGCGATCCGGGAGTCGACCGCGTCGCTGGGCCCTGCGGCCAGGGATGTGCCCAAATCCGCGGCGGCGCAGGTGCATCAGCAGCTCAAGAACCACAGCCTGGTCGGCACCCTCGTGATCACCGCCAGTGCCACTCACCGCTCCTCCGCCCTGCTGCAACCGCTCGTCCTCGACGTGGACAAGGCGGTGGAGGTGTGGAACAGCGTGCACAGCGCGGCGGGCGAGGGTATCAACACCACCGATCTCACGTCGGTGGTCCAGGCTTCCGAGGCGCAGGGTGCTGCAGCCGACGCCAACAGCCTCACCTTGCTCACCGGGGCCAACTACGGCTCCAGCTTCATCGGCATGGTGCACATGGTGAACAACGAAATGACCGGCACCGGTCTGGACCCACAACAGGAAGAAACGCTGCAGGAGCAGTTGCGCATGGGGGGCTGGCTCAAGGCCGCCACCGGGGGGTTCGGCATGGACGAGTCGGTGCTGGAAAACGTGCGCCAGCTGCTCAGCACACAAAACGTGTCCACCCATGTCAACCTCATCGTGCTGGGCAGTGTGCCGTCGCTGGCGTCGTCGCAACTGCGCATGGGCGTGGCGTCCTTGCTCGACGGCCCGCAACGCGCCGGATTGGCTGTGACTGCGCCGTCCCACGATTCGCACCAGACGGCCAGTTCCATGGCGGACACCTCGCTCAAAGGCGGACAGCGGGTGGCCATGCAAAGCGGCCTGATGCAAAGCGTCATCCAGGGTCTGGGCACCATCGACCACGGCAGCAACAAGGTGGTGGACCTCAACACCTTGATGAACGCCTTCGACAACTACATCACCCAGGTCTCGGACCCCAAATCGGTCGGCATTCCGATCAGCTTCATCTTCAGGAAAATTTCCAAGGCCCAGATCGCGCGGCTGTGGCTCGACAAGTACTTCGCCCTGGCCAAGACCAAAGGCGATCCGGCCTCAGCCGACAAGGTGCCAACGAAGTGACTGGCTGGACCGGGCCGCCTGGGGCGCGCCCGTAAAATCGGGGGTTTGCGCAGCCGTGTTCGGCGCGCTCCCCCTTTCCATCGCGCGGCCCGCGCACCAGCCCCATGTTGACCTTCCAGCAAATCATCCTGACCTTGCAGTCCTACTGGGACAAACAAGGCTGCGCCCTGCTTCAGCCCTACGACATGGAGGTGGGCGCCGGCACCAGCCACACCGCCACGTTCTTGCGCGCACTCGGCCCCGAGCCCTGGAAAGCCGCCTACGTGCAGCCCAGCCGCCGCCCCAAGGACGGCCGCTACGGCGAGAACCCCAACCGCCTGCAGCACTACTACCAGTACCAGGTGGTCCTGAAGCCAGCGCCCAGCAACATCCTGGAGCTCTACCTCGGCAGCCTGGAGGCGCTGGGCTTCGACCTGAAGAAGAATGACATCCGCTTCGTGGAAGACGACTGGGAAAACCCCACGCTCGGCGCCTGGGGCCTGGGCTGGGAGGTCTGGCTCAACGGCATGGAAGTCACGCAGTTCACTTACTTCCAGCAAGTGGGCGGCATCGACTGCAAACCCATCACCGGCGAAATCACCTACGGCCTGGAGCGCCTGGCCATGTACCTGCAGGGCGTGGACAACGTCTACAACCTGAAGTGGACCGACACCCTGAGCTACGGCGACGTGTACCTGCAGAACGAAAAGGAACAGTCGGCCTACAACTTCGAGCACAGCGACGCCGACTTTTTGTTCACGGCGTTCACCGCCCACGAGAAGCAGGCCAAACACCTGATGGAGCAGCAACTCGCGCTGCCGGCCTACGAGCAGGTGCTCAAGTGCGCGCACAGCTTCAACCTGCTGGACGCGCGCGGCGCCATCAGCGTGACCGAGCGCGCCGCCTACATCGGCCGCATCCGCAACCTCGCGCGCGGTGTGGCCCAGAGCTATTACGAGAGCCGTGAGCGCCTGGGCTTCCCCATGGCGCCGCGCGAGTGGGTGGACCAGATGACGAAGAAGGCCGCGTGAGCGCCCGGAGAAAGCACAAGAATGACCGCACAGAACCTGCTCGTTGAACTGTTTGTTGAAGAGCTGCCCCCGAAGGCCCTGAAGAAACTCGGCGACGCTTTCGCCAGCGTGCTGGCCGACCAGCTCAAGGCCCAGGGCCTGGCCCCGCCCGACACGGTGGTGACGGCTTTTGCCTCACCGCGCCGCCTCGCTGCGCACGTCACCGGCGTGCTGGCGCGCGCCGAGGACAAGGCCGTGTCGCAAAAGCTCATGCCGGTGAGCGTGGGCCTGGATGCGTTGGGCCAGCCCACGCCCGCGCTGCTCAAGCGCCTGGCAGCCCTCGGTGCCGATGCGTCGGCGGTGGCGGGCCTCAAGCGCGCGCCCGACGGCAAGGCCGAAGCCCTGTTTTACGAGAGCGTGGCGCCCGGCGCCGCGCTGGCTGCAGGCCTGCAGAAAGCCCTCGATGAAGCGCTGGCCAAGCTGCCCATCCCGAAGGTCATGAGCTACCAGCTGGAGACCGACTGCGAGCTGCCCGGCTGGACCAGTGTGAACTTCGTGCGGCCCGCGCACGGGCTGGTGGCCTTGCACGGCAGCGCCGTGGTGCCCGTGAAGGCGCTGGGGCTGACCTCGGGCAACACGACGCACGGCCACCGCTTTGAAGCAACCGTCTCGCCCGTGGTGCTGAAAGACGCCGACAGCTACGCGTTGACGCTGGCCGGCGACGGCGCCGTCATCGCCTCGTTTGCCGAACGCAAGGCCGAGATCGCCCGCCAGCTGGCGGCCGCCGCGGCCCAGGTGGGTGGCGGTTGCAAGCCGATCGAAGACGACGCGCTGCTCGACGAAGTGACCGCGCTGGTCGAGCGGCCCAACGTGCTCATCTGTGAATTCGAGCCGCAGTTCCTCGGCGTGCCGCAGGAATGCCTGATCCTCACCATGAAGGCCAACCAGAAGTACTTCCCGCTGCTGAACGCGCAGGGCAAGCTCACCAACCAGTTTCTGGTGGTCAGCAACATCAGCCCCACGGATGCCAGCGCGGTGATCGGCGGCAACGAGCGCGTCGTGCGCCCGCGCCTGGCCGACGCCAAGTTCTTCTTCGACCAGGACCGCAAGAAGACACTGGCCTCCCGCGTCGAGGGTCTGGGCAAGGTGGTCTATCACAACAAGCTGGGCACGCAGGGTGAGCGCACGGAGCGGGTGCGCAAGATTTCCAACGAAATTGCTCGCGAACTCCGCGCGGCAGGTGTTGCTGGCGTTGAAGCCGAGGCAGCAGTCACAGCCGCAATGCTCGCCAAGGCAGACTTAGTCACCGACATGGTGGGTGAGTTCCCAGAGTTGCAGGGAACTATGGGCCGCTACTACGCGTTGCACGATGGTCAGTCTGAAGAAGTGGCCTTTGCTATTGAGGACCATTACAAGCCACGCTTCGCTGGCGACGATCTTCCGCGGAATATGACGGGCGTTGTTGTTGCCTTGGCCGACAAGCTCGAAACACTGGTTGGAATGTTTTCCATCGGCAACCTGCCAACTGGCGACAAGGATCCCTTCGCGTTGCGCCGTCATGCCCTCGGGGTTGTTCGGATGTTGGTCGAACTCCGCTTGCCAATTGATCTTTCCACTGCTGTTTCCGCGGCCAGCCTTGCTTTCCCGCAAGCTGGTGAGCCCGTTCGGCAAAGCCTCTATTCGTTTATGTACGACCGCATGTCGAGCATGTTGCGAGAACAAGGCTTCAGTGCCCAAGAGGTTGACGCGGTCGTTTCACAAAGTCCGGAGCGATTGGGCGATCTGCCCAGCCGCTTGCATGCCGTCCGCGCCTTCGCCGCCCTGCCCGAAGCCCCCGCGCTCGCGGCCGCCAACAAACGCATCGGCAACATCCTCAAAAAATCCGAAGGCGGTGTGGCGGCTACAGTGGACGAATCCGCGCTGGTCGAACAAGCCGAGAAGGACCTGTTCGCCGCCATGCAAGCGACCGTGCCCGCCGCGAACGCGAAGTTCGAAGCAGGGGACTACACCGCCAGTCTGCAAGCACTCGCCGCCCTGCGCGCCCCGGTCGACGCCTTCTTTGACGGCGTCATGGTCAACGCCGACGATCCGGCACTCAAGGCCAACCGCCTGGGCCTGCTGCGCCAACTGCACGACGCCATGAACCGCGTGGCCGACCTCTCGCGCCTGGCCACCTGAGACCGCCATGAAACTCCTCATCCTCGACCGCGACGGCACGCTCAACCGCAGCCGCGACGACTACGTCGCTTCGCCGGACGAGTGGGAGGCGCTGCCCGGTGCGTTGGAGGCGGTGGCGCGCCTCAACCAGGGCGGCTGGCGCGTGGTGCTGGCCACCAACCAGTCCGGCATCGGGCGTGGCCTGTTCGACATGGCGTCGCTCAACGCCATCCACGCCAAGATGCACCGCAAGCTCGCGGCGGCCGGCGCGCGGGTGGACGCGGTGTTCTTCTGTCCGCACGCGCCCGACGAAGGCTGTCCATGCCGCAAGCCTTTGCCCGGGCTGTTCACGCAGATCGGCGAGCGTTTCGGCGTCTCCCTGGCATCGGTGCCGGCGGCGGGCAACGCCTTGCGGCACGTGAAGGCTGCGGCGGCTGCCGGCTGCCCGGTCCACCTGCTGCTCACCGGCCAGTCCGAGCACTTGCGCGGCCGTGTCGGCCTGGGATCGAGCGCCGATCTCGCCGCGCTGGCACCCGACCTGCCGCCCGGCACCCACACCCACGACGACCTCGGCGCCTTTGCCGACTGGCTGCTCGCGCAGCCCACGACCTGAACGGTTTCCATGTACCTCATCCATCTCCTGCGCTCCATCCTGCACACCCTGTTCATGGTGGTCACGGTGATCCCCTGGGGGCTGGCGGTGCTGATCGCGGCGCCCTTCCTCAACAGCACGCAGATCTACTGGATGTGCGCCGGCTGGTTGAAGCTGGCCGTCAACGGCGGCACGTTCATCCTCGGCATCAAGAACCACGTGATCGGATTCGAGAACCTGCCGGTGGGCAGCACCGCGCCGGCGATCCTGCTGGTCAAGCACCAGTCCACCTGGGAGACCTTCAGCATGCCTGCGCTCATGCCGCATCCACTGGCCTACGTGTTCAAGAAAGAGCTGCTGTACGTGCCGTTCTTTGGCTGGGCCATGGGCCGCATGGACATGATCCACATCGACCGCAGCAAGCGCGCGCAGGCCTTCAACAAGGTGGTGGAGCAGGGCCAGCGCCTGCTCAACCAGGGCACCTGGGTGATCATGTTTCCCGAGGGCACACGCATCCCGCGCGGCCAGCAAGGCACCTACAAAAGCGGCGGCACGCGCCTGGCGGTGGAGACCGGCGCGCCGGTGATCCCGATCGCCGTGACCTCGGCCAAATGCTGGCCGCGCAAGGCCTTTGTGAAGAAGCCGGGCACGGTGGAGTTTTCCATCGGCAAACCGATTCCCAGCGCGGGCCGCCAGCCCGACGAGCTGATGCGCGAAGTCGAAGCGTGGATCGAAGCGGAAATGCGCCGCCTCGACCCCACGGCCTATCCGCAGGGCTGAGCCAGGCCATGCAGCGCTTCCTTCAGCTGGCGCTCGACTTCCTTGGTGGCCCCGAGCCCGAGCCCCTGCGGCCGGTGCCGGCACCACGGGTCGAGGTGGCCGCTGCGCCGGCCTTGCCCATGACCCAGGTGTTCCAGCCCGCGGCCTGGCACCACCCGCGCGCCAACCGCACGCTGCGCCTGGGCCCATGCGACGTGGCCTACGAATTCAAGCGCGGCAAACGCCGCACCATCGGCTTGTCGGTGAGCCCGGACGGCCTGAGCGTGAGCGCGCCGCGCTGGACGCCGGTGGGCGAAGTCGAAGCACTGCTGCACGACAAGTCGGCCTGGGTGCTGGAGAAGCTGCAAAGCGCGCGCGAACGCGCCGGTGACCTGGCGCAGGCGCGCATCACCTGGGCCGACGGGGCCGAATTCGACTACCTGGGCGAGCGCCTGCGCCTGGTGCTCGACCCGGCGCACGGCTTCACGCAGGTGGGCGCGGTGTTTGAAGCAGCCACCGGGCCGGACGCACTGGCCACGCTGCGCCTGGGGCTGGCGGGCAACGCCAGCGAAGCCCAGATCCGCGACGCCGCGCAGGCCTGGCTGATGAAGCAGGCCAAGGTCCTGTTCGCCCAGCGGCTGGACCACTTTGCGCCGCAGTTGGGCGTGCGCTATTCGAAGCTGCGCCTCTCCAGCGCCGGCACGCGCTGGGGCAGCGCCAGCGCCGACGGCACGATCCGCCTGAACTGGCGGCTGATCCACCTCAAGCTGGAGATGGTGGACTACGTGGTGGTGCACGAGCTCAGCCACCTGCACCACATGGACCACAGCCCGCAGTTCTGGGACGTGGTCGCCAGCGTCATGCCCGACCACGCGACGCGTCGCAAGGCGCTTCGCAGCGCGGCTGTGCCATTGGGCGAATGATGCCCTCGCGAGCGGGTGCTCGCGGATTCGATTCCGTTAAGATCCCCGAATGACGTTGACGTAAACGTCAATCACAGGGCACGAACCCATGGCGACGAACCCGACCTACACCATCAGCGATCTGGCGCGCGAGTTCGACCTCACCACCCGGGCCATCCGTTTTTACGAAGACATGGGCCTGCTGCAGCCGCAACGCGAAGGTCCGGGCGGGCGCAACCGCGTTTACACCGCACGCGACCGCACGCGCCTCAAACTCACGCTGCGCGCCAAACGCCTGGGCCTGTCGCTGACCGAAGCCAAGGACATCATCGACACCTACGACAGCCCGCGCGACACCGGTCCGCAGCTGCGCAAGTTCCTCACCGTGCTGGCCGACCACCGCCGCCAGCTTGAAGAGCAGATGGCCGATCTGGTGGCCAACCTCGACGAGGTGAAGGTGCACGAAAAGGAAGCCCGCGCGCTGCTGGCCAAGCTGGACAAGAAGTCCTGAGTTCATTCCCTGGAGGAGACCCCATGTCCCTGATTGCGAGCATCGTTGTTGCGCTCGTCGCGCTGCTGCACTTCTACTTTCTCGTGCTCGAGATGTTTCTGTGGGACAAGCCCGCCGGACTCAAGGCCTTCGGCCAGACACCTGCGTCGGCCGCGGCCACCAAGGTGCTGGCCGCCAACCAGGGGCTGTACAACGGCTTTCTGGCCGCCGGCCTGCTCTGGGGCTTGTGGTTGGGCCCCGAGGGCTTTGGCGTGAAGGTGTTCTTTCTGCTGTGCGTGCTGATCGCGGGTGTTTACGGCGCGGCCACGGCCAGCCGCAAGATTCTCTACGTGCAGGCGCTGCCGGCGGCGGTGGGTCTGGTGCTGGTCTATTTGAGCCGCGCGGCCTGAGGCCTCAGTCGGGTGCGGTGTCCCGCCACACCACCCGGCCCTGCCCGGCGTCGTTGATGCGCGCCACCAGCGCCGCCGTGTGCGACTCGGGCACCTGCAGCGTGGCGTCCACCCCCTCACCGTGCAGCACCTCGACCAGCGTGGCACCAAAGCCGTCGAGCTCGCGCCGCAGCCAGCCCTCCAGCGCGTAGGGCAACACACAGCGCAGCCGCTGCCAGCGGATCACCGGCACCTTGTCCGCGTTCAACAGGGCCTGGGCCACGCTGTCGGTGTAGGCGCGCACCAGCCCGCCCGCACCCAGCGGAACACCGCCGTAGTAGCGCACCACCGTGGCCAGCACACCTTCCAGGTCCTGGCGGCGCAGCACTTCCAGCATGGGCCGCCCGGCCGTGCCGCCGGGTTCGCCGTCGTCGTTGGCCGCCGAGTGCCCGCCGGCCATGAGCGCCCAGCACACGTGGGTGGCACCGGGGTGTTCGGCGCGAAGCTGTGCCACGCGCGCCAAGGCCGCCACGCGGTCGGCCACCGGCTCCACGCAACCGATGAAGCGGCTTTTCTTGAGGGTCTGCTCGCTGAGGACCGGGGCGGAAAGCGTGAAGGGCATGGGGGCCTGAGCATAGCCCTGAGACGGTGGGTACGAAATTGACGTTTACGTAAACGTCAACGTAGAATCCAAGGCTTCCGCCACGCACCGAGAACGCCGTGAACCCACCCACCTTCGAGCCTCGCAACCCCGGTTTTGAAGCCCGCGTGCGCGAGAGCTTTGCCCGCCAGGCCGCCATGCGCACGCTCGGCGCCTCGCTGGCGGTGGTCGAGCCCGGGCGGGTGGAGATCACACTGCCCTGGGCCGAAGCGCTCACGCAGCAACACGGCTTCCTGCACGCCGGCATGGTGGCCACCGCGCTCGACTCGGCCTGTGGCTACGCCGGGTTCACCCTGATGGCGCTTGAGGCCGCGGTGCTCACCATCGAGTTCAAGATCAACCTGCTCTCACCCGCCCAGGGCCAGCGCTTCCGCATGGTCGGCACCGTCGTCAAACCGGGGCGCACGGTGACGGTGTGCGAAGGCCATGCGTATGCCCTCGACGGCGGGCAAGAGAAACTGGTCGCCACCATGGGCTGCACGCTCATGGCCGTCGTCGGCCGCGAACACATCCAGGGCTGAAGCCCGCTGAATCATTCTTTGGAGACAAGACCCATGACCAACCTGCCCGGCCTCAATTTCCAGCTCGGTGAAGACATCGACGCGCTGCGCGACGCGGTGCGCGATTTTGCGCAAGCCGAGATCGCCCCCCGCGCGGCCGAGATCGACCAGAACGACCAGTTCCCCATGGACCTGTGGCGCAAGATGGGCGACCTCGGCGTGCTCGGCATCACCGTGGGCGAGGAATACGGTGGCGCCGGCATGGGCTACCTGGCGCACATGATCGCCATGGAAGAAATCTCGCGCGCCTCGGCCAGCGTGGGCCTGTCTTACGGCGCGCACAGCAACCTGTGCGTGAACCAGATCAAGCGCAACGGCAACGAAGCCCAGCGCGCGAAGTACCTGCCCAAGCTCATCAGTGGCGAACACGTGGGTGCACTCGCCATGAGCGAGCCGGGCGCGGGCTCGGACGTGATCAGCATGAAGCTCAAAGCCGAAGACAAGGGCGGCTACTACCTGCTCAACGGCAGCAAGATGTGGATCACGAACGGCCCGGACGCCGACACCATGGTGGTGTACGCGAAGTCCGAACCCGAGATGGGTGCGCGCGGCGTCACGGCCTTCCTCGTGGAGAAGGGCATGAAGGGTTTCAGCACCGCGCAGAAGCTGGACAAGCTCGGCATGCGCGGCAGCCACACCGGCGAGATGGTGTTCAACAACGTCGAGGTGCCGGTTGAGAACATCCTGGGTGGCCTCAACAACGGCGCCAAGGTGCTCATGAGCGGGCTGGACTACGAGCGCGCCGTGCTCACCGGCGGGCCGCTGGGCATCATGCAGGCCGTCATGGACAACATCGTTCCCTACATCCACGACCGCAAGCAGTTCGGGCAGAGCATCGGCGAGTTCCAGCTCATCCAGGGCAAGGTGGCCGACATGTACACGGTGCTGCAGGCTGGCCGCTCGTTCGCCTACATGGTCGCCAAGAACCTCGACATGCTGGGTACCGAGCACGTGCGCCAGGTGCGCAAGGACTGCGCGTCCGTCATCCTGTGGTGCGCGGAAGAGGCGACCAAGATGGCCAGCAACGGCATCCAGATTTTTGGTGGCAACGGCTACATCAACGAATACCCGCTGGGACGCCTGTGGCGCGACGCCAAGCTGTACGAAATCGGCGCCGGCACCAGCGAGATCCGCCGCATGCTGATCGGCCGCGAACTGTTTGCCGAGACCTGCTGATGGCCGGACCGACCGCCTAAGATCGCGCCATGACTTCCGAACTCAAAGACCTCTTCCAGCGCAACCGCGTCTGGGCCGCCGACATGGTGGCCGCGCGCCCCGGCTTCTTCACCGATCTGCTGGCCCAGCAGAGCCCGCAGTACATGTGGATCGGCTGCTCCGACAGCCGCGTGCCCGCCAACCAGATCACCGGCCTGGACCCGGGCGAGGTGTTCGTCCACCGCAACGTGGCCAACGTGGTGGTGCCCACCGACCTCAACTGCCTCTCCACCATCCAGTACGCGGTGGACATGCTCAAGGTGCAGCACCTCATGGTGGTGGGCCACTACGGCTGCGGCGGTGTCCAGGCGGCGCTGCGCGATGTGCGCGTGGGCCTGGCGGACAACTGGCTGCGCCACATCAAGGACGTGCGCGATCGCCACGCGGCGGTGCTCGACGCGACACCCGAGCAGCACCGCGCCGACGTGTTGTGCGAACTCAACGCCATCGAGCAGGTGATGAACGTGGCACAAACCACGGTGGTGCAGGACGCCTGGGCGCGCGGACAGACGCTCACGCTGCACGGCTGGGTTTACGGCTTGCGCGACGGCTTGCTGCACGACATGCACATGACGGTGGACCACAAGGACCAGATCGACGCGGCCTACCGCCAGGCCGTGGCGGGCGTGGGCTCGGTTCGCCAGAACTGAGCGGCGGCTGCAGCGCCCGTTCCATCAACAACGGGACACACCATGTTCCCCCAGCGCCTCGATTCGACCCTGGCCTATGCGATCGCCAAGGCCATGATGGACGGCTTCAACCGGCACTACCGTTTGTTTCGCACCGAGTCGGCGCGCGCCCAACACCGGTTTGAGACGCGCGACTGGCTCGGCCAGCAACGCGCCCAGCGCGAGCGCATCGAGTTCTACGACCTGCGCGTCAAGGAATGTGTGATGCGGCTGATCAAGGAGTTCGGCGCCGATGACCAGCCCATGGACGTGTGGGAGCAGGTGAAGCTGCACTACATCGGCCTGCTGGTGAACCACCACCAGCCCGAACTGGCCGAGACCTTCTTCAATTCGGTCACCACCAAGATCCTGCGGCGCGCCTACTTCCAGAACGACTTCATCTTCGTGCGCCCGGCCGTCTCCACCGAGTACATCGAGAACGAAGAGCCCAGCGCGAAGCCCACCTACCGCTGTTACTACCCCACGGCCGGCACGATGCAGGCCGAGGTGCTGCGTTTCCTTCAAGACCTGGGTCTGCGCGTGCCGTTCGACGACCTGGAGCGCGACGCCGGATTGGTGCTGGGCGCGATGAAGCGCCACTTCGACCACGTGAAGCTGCGCGCCAACTTCCAGTTCCAGGTGCTCTCGGGCCTGTTCTTCCGCAACAAGGGCGCCTATGTGGTCGGCAAGATCATCAACGGCTTCCAGGAGGTGCCGTTCGCCCTGCCCATCCTGCACAACATCGACGGCCAGCTGGTGGTGGACGCTGCGCTCTTCGGCGAGGACGACCTGCTCATCCTGTTCAGCTTTGCGCGGGCGACCTTCATGGTCGACATGGAGATACCGAGCGCCTACGTGCAGTTCCTGCGCAGCCTGATGCCGCGCAAGCCGCGCGCCGAGTTCTACAACGCGCTGGGCCTGGCCAAACAGGGCAAGACGCTGTTCTACCGCGATTTCCTCTTCCACATGCGGCACAGCACCGACCGGTTCCGCATTGCGCCCGGCATCAAGGGCATGGTCATGCTGGTGTTTGATCTGCCGAGCTTTCCGTTCGTTTTCAAGGTCATCAAGGACTTCTACCCGCCGCAGAAGGACACCACGCGCGAGCAGATCCGCGGCAAGTACCTGCTCGTGAAGCAGCACGACCGCGTGGGCCGCATGGCCGACACGCTGGAGTTCTCCGAGGTGGGTTTCCCGCGCGACCGTTTCACCGACGAGCTGATCGCCGAGATCCAGAAGTACGCGCCCAGCCAGCTGGAGATCAGCGACCGCGATGGTGACGGCACGACCGAGGTGATCCTCAAGCACTGCTACATCGAGCGCCGGATGATCCCGCTCAACATCCACCTGCAGGAAGCCTTCGATGCCGGGGCCCGGGCACAGATCGAGCACACGGTGATCGAATACGGCAACGCCATCAAGGACCTGGTGGCGGCCAACATCTTCCCCGGCGACATGCTGTGGAAAAACTTCGGCATCACCCGCCACGGCAAGGTCGTGTTCTACGACTACGACGAAATCGAGTACGTCACCGACTGCAACTTCCGCCGCGTGCCCGCGCCGCGCAACGAGGAGGACGAGATGTCGGGCGAGGTCTGGTACACGGTGCGCAAGCACGACGTGTTTCCCGAAACCTTCGGCCCGTTCCTGCTCGGCAACCCGGTGGTGCGCGAGGTCTTCATGCAGCACCACGCCGACCTGCTGGACGCCGCGTTCTGGCAGTCGCACAAGGAACGCATCGCCGCCGGCCATGTGTTCGATGTTTTCCCCTACGAGCGCGACCGGCGTTTTCTGTCGCACGCACTCGCCTGAAGCTTTTTTTCATCCCAACCAGGAGCAACCACATGTCCCAAGACGCCATCGTCATCGTCGGTGCCGCACGCACCCCCATGGGCTCGTTCCAGAGCGACTTCGCCAGCCTCTCGGCCCACGACCTGGGTGGCGCCGCCATCCAGGCCGCCGTCGCCCGCAGCGGCGTGAGCCCGGACCAGGTGGACGAGGTGCTCTTTGGCAACTGCCTGATGGCGGGCCAAGGCCAGGCGCCTGCGCGCCAGGCGGCGTTCAAGGGCGGCCTGCCGAAATCGGCCGGCGCCGTGACGCTCTCCAAGATGTGCGGCTCGGGCATGAAGGCCACCATGCTGGCCCACGACATGATCGCCGCCGGCAGCGCCACCGTGGTGGTGGCCGGCGGCATGGAGAGCATGACCAACGCGCCGTACCTGATGCTCAAGGGCCGTGGCGGCTACCGCATGGGCCACGACAAGATCTACGACCACATGATGCTGGACGGCCTGGAGGACGCCTACGAGGCCGGCCGCTCCATGGGCACGTTCGGCGAAGACTGCGCCGCCAAGTACAGCTTCACCCGCGAGCAGCAGGACGCGTTTGCCATCGCGTCCGTGACGCGCGCCAAGGCCGCCACCGAGAGCGGCGCCTTCGCCCACGAAATCGTGCCCGTGACGGTGAAAGACCGCAGCGGCGAGCGCGTGGTGAGCACCGACGAAGGTCCGGGCAAGGTCAAACTTGACAAGGTCACCAGCCTCAAGCCCGCGTTCAAGAAGGACGGCACCATCACCGCCGCGTCGAGCTCGTCCATCAACGACGGCGCCGCCGCGCTGGTGCTCATGCGCGAGTCCACCGCCAAGGCCCAGGGCCTGAAGCCGCTGGCGCGCATCGTGGCGCACAGCACGCACGCGCAGGAACCCAACTGGTTCGCCACCGCGCCGGTGGGCGCCACGCAGAAGCTGCTGGCCAAGACCGGCTGGAGCGTGGCGGACGTGGACCTCTGGGAGATCAACGAAGCCTTCGCCGTCGTGCCCATGGCGCTCATGACCGAGCTGAGCATTCCGCACGAGAAGGTCAACGTCAACGGCGGCGCCTGCGCGCTGGGCCACCCCATCGGTGCCAGCGGCGCGCGCATCCTGGTCACGCTGATCCATGCGCTGCAGGCGCGTGGCGGCCAAAAGGGTGTGGCCACCTTGTGCATCGGCGGCGGCGAAGCCACCGCCATGGCCATTGAGCTGGTGTAACCCGGAGACGACCTGGCCATGCTGAACCAAGACCAACTCATGATCCGCGACGCGGTGCGCAGCTTTGCCCAGGAGCAGCTCTGGCCGCACGCGGCGAAGTGGGACAAGGAACACCACTTCCCGACCGACGTGCACAAAGGCCTGGCCGAGCTCGGCGCCTACGGCATCTGCGTGCCCGAGGCACTGGGCGGCGCGGGGCTGGACTATGTGACGCTGGCCGTGGTGCTGGAAGAGATCGCGGCGGGTGACGGCGGCACCAGCACGGCGATCTCGGTCACCAACTGCCCGGTCAACGCGATCCTGATGCGCTACGGCAATGCCCAGCAGCAGGAGCGCTGGCTGCGCCCGCTGGCGGCCGGCCAGATGCTGGGTGTGTTCTGCCTGACCGAGCCGCACGTGGGTTCGGACGCTTCGGCGCTTCGCACCACGGCGGTCAAGGAGGGTGACGACTACGTGCTCAACGGCGTCAAGCAGTTCATCACCAGCGGGAAGAACGGGCACTTGGCGATCGTGATCGCGGTCACCGACAAGGGCGCCGGCAAGAAAGGCATGAGCGCCTTCGTGGTGCCCACCGACACACCGGGCTATGTGGTGGCGCGGCTCGAAGACAAGCTCGGTCAGCACAGCAGCGACACGGCACAGATCAATTTCGACAATTGCCGCATCCCGGCCGAGAATCTGATCGGTGCGGAGGGCGAGGGCTACAAGATCGCACTTTCGGCACTCGAAGGCGGGCGCATCGGCATCGCGGCGCAAAGCATCGGCATGGCGCGCAGCGCGTTCGACTGCGCGTTGGCCTATTCCAAGGACCGCGCCAGTTTCGGCCAGCCGATCTTCAACCACCAGGCGGTGGGTTTTCGCCTGGCGGACATGGCCACACAGATCGAAGCGGCGCGTGCGCTCACGCACCACGCGGCGGCCTTGCGCGACGCGGGCCAGCCGTGTTTGAAAGAAGCGGCCATGGCCAAGCTGTTTGCCAGCGAAATGGCCGAGGCCGTGTGCACGGCGGCCATCCAGGTGTTTGGTGGGTACGGCTATGTGAGCGACTTTCCGGTGGAGCGCATTTACCGGGACGTGCGGGTGTGCCAGATTTATGAGGGCACGTCGGACATTCAGAAGATCATTATCCAAAGAGCGCTGGCCTGACCTCCGGCGCGAGGTGTCTGCGTTCCAGGATGCCGTGCAACCGGCTTTGCCGGGCCACAGGCATCGCCCCCTGGGGGGTGACGCCGCAGGCGGCGCGGGGGGTACCATCCATCACCATGAACATCATCATCCTGGGTGCCGGCCGCGTCGGCGAGAGCGTGGCGGAAAGCCTGGTCTCCGAGCAGAACGACATCACCGTCATCGACATGGACCCGGCCCGGCTTCGCAGCCTGGAAGAGCGCATCGACCTGCGCGGCGTGGTGGGCAACGGCATCCAGCCCTCGGTGCTGCGGGAGGCGGGCGCCAAAGACGCCGACATGGTGATCGCCTGCGCTGCCAACGACGAAACCAACCTCGTGGTGTGCAAGGTCGCGCACGACATCTTCAACGTGCCCAGCACCATCGCCCGGCTGCGCTCACCCGAATTCATCGAAGGCGACGAGCTGCTCGGCAAGAACGGCTTTGCGGTGGACCACGTGATCTGCCCGGAAGAGTCGGTCATGCGTTACCTCCACCAGCTCATCAGCTATCCCGAGGCGTTGCAGGTGCTGGAGTTTGCCGACGGCCGCGCCAGCCTGATCGCGGTGCGCGCGACCCACGGCGGCTCGCTGGTGGGCCACACCATCGGCGAGTTTCGCGACCGCTTCCCCCACGCCGAGATGCGCGTAGTCGCGCTGTACCGGCTCGACACCGAGATGGAGGCCACCAAGACCACGCGCATCCTGGCGGGTGACGAGGTGTTCGTGCTCGCCGACACGCAGAAGATCCGCTATGTGCTGGGCGCCATCCGGGGTCTCCTCGTTCCGGCCAAGCGGATCATGATCGCCGGGGGTGGCAAGGTGGGCTTGCGCCTGGCGCGATCGCTGCAGGGGCAGTGCCAGGTGAAGATCATCGAGCACGACCAGAAGCGCTGCGAGTACCTGGCCAGCCAGTTGCCATCGAGCATGCTCATCCTCAACGGCGATGGCGCCGACGAAGACCTGCTGCTCGAAGAAAGCGTGGGCGAGATGGACATGTTTCTCGCGCTCACCAGCGACGACGAGGACAACATCATGTCGGCCATGCTGGCCAAGCGCATGGGCGCCGGGCGCGTCATGGCGCTCATCAACCGCCGTGCCTACGCCGACATGATGCAGGGCAGCACCATCGACATCGCCATCTCGCCCTCGCAAACCGTCATCGGCGAGCTGCTCACGCACCTTCGGCGCGGCGATGTGGCCGCTGTGCACAGCCTGCGCCGGGGCGCGGCCGAGGCGCTCGAAGGCATTGCGCGCGGTGATGTCAAAACCAGCAAGCTGGTGGGCCGCAAGGTCGAAGAACTCAAACTGCCCAAAGGCGTGCGCATCGGTGCCATCGTGCGCGGGGAGGGCAGCAAGTCGGAAGTGCTCATGCCGCACCACGACACCGTGATCGAGACCGACGACCACATCATCATGTTCATTCCGAACAAGCGCCTGGTTCGCGAGGTCGAGAAGCTGTTCCAGGTGGGCGCCACCTTCTTCGGCTGACCCCGGGTCCATGTTCATGCCGCTGTTGCGCGTCTTTCCCGTGCTGGGCGCCATCGTGATGGTGTTCTCGCTCACCTTGCTGGTCCCGTGGACGGTGTCGTGGTGGTCGCAGGACGGCGCTCAAGGTGCCTACCTGCCGGCCGTGGCCGTTGCGTTGGTGGTGGGCTTGCTCCTGCGTTGTGCCGTGTTCAAGGTGGGCCGCAAGGTGGAGCTGCAGACGCGGGACGGCATCCTGCTGGTGGGGCTGGTCTGGACCCTGCTGCCGCTGCTGGCGTGTCTGCCCCTGCTGCTGTACTTCGGCCAGACGGCCCAACCGATCAGCGTGACCGACGCCTACTTCGAAGCCATGTCGGGCCTGACCACCACCGGGTCCACCGTGATCACCGGGCTGGACGCCTTGCCCGGTTCCATCAACCTGTGGCGCTGTTTCCTGCAGTGGCTCGGCGGCATGGGCATCCTCGTGCTGGCCGTGGCCATCCTGCCCATGCTGGGCGTGGGCGGCAGCCAGCTGTTTCGCGCCGAGGCCACCGGGCCCATGAAAGACGCCAAGCTCACGCCGCGCATCACCGAAACCGCCAAGGGTTTGTGGACCGTGTACTGCGTGCTCTCGGTGGCTTGTGTGCTGGGCTACTGGCTGGGCGGCATGTCTGCGCTGGACGCCTGGGCCCACATGTTCACCACCATGAGCCTGGGTGGGCTGTCGACGCACGACAGCAGCTTTGGGTTCTTCCAGTCGCCCACGCTGGAGTGGGTCGCCATTGTCTTCATGCTGGTGGCCAGTTGCAACTTTGCGCTGTATTTCGTGGCCTTCGCCAAACGCCAGCCCGCCCGCATCTGGCGCGACACCGAATGGCGCGGCACCATGGGCCTGCTGCTGGGTGCCAGTGTGTTCGTGGCCGGGTTGTTGCTCGTCAAGGGCACCATGACCGACCCGCTGGAGACCCTGCGGGTGGCCTTGTTCAACGTGATCTCCATCGGCTCGACCACCGGTTTTGCCACGGTGGACTACACCACCTGGCCGGTGTTTGCGCCGCTGTTCATGATCATGCTCTCCGGTGTGGCCACCAGCGCGGGCTCCACCGGCGCCGGCATCAAGATGGCGCGTGTGCTGATTCTGCTCAAGCAGGCCAGGCGCGAAATGTCGCGCATCATCCACCCGCGCGCGGTGTATCCGGTGCACCTGGGCGGGCACGTGGTGCAAACCGGCACCTTGCTGTCGGTGCTGGGCTTCATGCTGGTGTACGGCGGCACCATCATCGGGTTGACCATGCTGTTGCTGCTCTCCGACCTGCCGTTCGACACGGCGTTCTCGGCGGTGGTGGCCAGCGTGAACAACATGGGCCCCGGCCTCAACGAGGTGGGCCCGGCGGGCAACTTCCAGGGGCTGACCGACTTCCAGACCTGGGTGTGCACCCTGGCCATGCTGCTGGGGCGGCTGGAAATGCTGTCGTTCCTCGTGCTGTTCACCCCGGGCTTCTGGCGCAAATAGACTGCCTGCATGCTGTTCACCCTGTTGCCTGTTCTTTCGGTGTTTTCGCGCATCCTGCTCGCGTTCGCGCCCGCCTTCCTGGTGCCGCTGGCCTGGGCCTGGTTTCTGGACGCGCAGCACCACGCGCTGGTGTGGGCCTACGGCTTTGCCTTCACCACCGTTTGCGGTCTGGTCCTGTGGCGCAGCACCCACCGGTTTCGCCGCGAACTGCAGGCCAAGGACGGCTTTCTGCTGGTCAACCTGGTGTGGATGCTGCTGCCCGCGTTCGCGGCGGCGCCGCTCATGTTCACCGTGCCCGACATCACCTGGACCAAGGCCTATTTCGAGGCCATGAGCGCACTCACGGCCACCGGGGCCACGGCGCTCTCGGGGCTGGATGCCCTGCCGGTGTCGGTCAATGTGTGGCGCTGCTTCCTGCAACTGCTGGGTGGACTGGGCATCATGCTGCTGGTGGTGGCGGTGCTGCCGCTGCTGGGCCTGGGCGGTGTGCAGCTCTACCGGGCGGAGACGCCCGGGCCCATGAAGGACACCAAGTTCACCCCCCGCATTTCCGAGACCGCCCGCGGTCTGTGGGGCGTGTACGTGCTCTTCTCGGTGGCCTGCATGCTGGCTTACCGCTGGGCCGGCATGGGCTGGGCCGACGCCTTCATGCACATGTGCACCACCATGGGCCTGGGCGGTTTTTCATCGCACGACGCCAGCTTCGGTTACTGGGACTCGCCGAGGATCGAGGCCGTGGCCACGGTGTTCATGGCGCTGGCCGGTGTGAGCTTCATGCGCTATTTCATCGTGCTGCGCCAGCGCTCGTTGCGGCCCCTCACGCGCGACCGCGAGATCCGCACCTATGTGAGCGTCCTGGTGGTGTCGATTTTGCTGGTGGCGGTGTTGCTCACCGCGCAGGGGGTGATCCCCGATTTCCCCGAAGCCTTGCGCACCAGCGCGTTTCACGTGGTGTCGGTGGCCACCACCACCGGCTACGCCTCCACCGACTACGCCCAGTGGCCGGTGTTCGCGCCGGTGCTGCTGATGTTCCTGGGGTGTTTTGTGTCGTGTGCCGGTTCCACCGGCGGCGGCATCAAGCTCGTGCGCATGGTGCTGTTGATCAAGCAGGCGCGGCGCGAACTGGTGCGCATCGTGCATCCGCGCGTGGTCAACCCGGTGACGCTGGGCGGGGCCATCATGCCCAACTCGGTCATGACCGCCGTCTTCGGCTACATGCTGATTTACGGCGCCGCCACCATGGGGCTGACCATGTTGCTGTTGTTCACCGGCCTGGACATCGTGACCGCCTTCTCAGCGGTCGTGGCCACGGTGAACAACATCGGCCCCGGCCTCGGTGAGGTGGGGCCGGCGAGCAATTTCGGCGTGCTCTCCGACTTTCAGATCTGGGTGTGCACGTTTGCGATGCTGCTGGGGCGGCTTGAATTACTGACTGTCCTGGTCCTCTTCACGGGCCACTTCTGGAGGAAGTGAGCCCGCGTGTCAGCCGCGCGCCGGGATGGTCAGGCCGCGTTGCACCGCTGGCCTTTGCTCGAATGCCGCGAGCACCCTCGGCAGTTCGGCAAAGTCGCTGAAGCCCACCAGGTCGCCCGCGCCGTAAAAGCCCACCAGGTTGCGCACCCAGGGCCAGATCGCGATGTCGGCGATCGTGTAGTCCTGGCCCATGATCCAGTCGCGCCCGGTCATGCGCTGGTTCAGCACGCCCAGCAGGCGCTTGGTCTCGGCGGCATAACGGTCGCGCGGGCGCTTGTCTTCAAAATCCTTGCCCGCGAACTTGTGGAAGAAGCCGAGCTGGCCAAACATCGGGCCCACGCCCCCCATCTGGAACATCAGCCACTGCAGGGTCTCGTAGCGGGCCGCGGCGTCCCGGGGCAGGAACTGCCCGGTCTTTTCGGCCAGGTACACCAGGATGGCGCCCGACTCGAACAGCGCCAGCGGCTGGCCGCTGGGCCCATTGGGGTCAAGGATGGCCGGGATCTTGTTGTTCGGGTTGAGCGAGAGGAAGGCTGGTGAGAGCTGGTCGTTGGTCTCGAAGCTCACCAGGTGCGGCTCGTACGGCAGGCCGGTTTCCTCCAGCAGGATCGAGACCTTCACGCCGTTGGGCGTGGGCAGCGAATACAGCTGCAGGCGGTCGGCAAACGTAGCGGGCCAACGTTGGGTGATGGGGAATGCGTCCAGTGCGTTCATGTGGGCTCTCTCGGGGCTGGCAAAAGCCGCATTGAACACCCGCGCCGCATGTCCCGGGCGCTGCAAGGACATCGATAATTCCCTAACCAACGGAGACACGACATGCCCATCACCAAAGGATCCCAAGCGCTCGTGGCGGAAGCCAGCGCACAGATCACCACCCACAGCGTGGCCGACATCCAGGCCCGGCTGGCCGCGGGCGATGCGCGCCTGCAGCTGGTGGACATCCGCGATGTGCGCGAGCTCGAACGCGAAGGCACGGCCGTCGGTGCCCTGCACGCGCCGCGCGGCATGCTCGAGTTCTGGGTGGACCCGGCGTCGCCGTACTTCAAGCCGGTGTTTGCCGACGAGGGCAAGGAGTTCGTGCTGTTTTGTGGCGCCGGCTGGCGCAGCGCGCTGGCCACCAAGGCGCTGCAGGACATGGGCATGACCAACGTGGCCCACATCGACGGTGGTTTTGCCGATTGGGTGAAACAAGGTGCGCCGGTGGAGACGCTGGAGCAGCGCAAGGCGAAAAAAGCCGGATGAAAGACCCGTGCCCCTGCGGCCGAAGCGCGACGTTCGAGGCGTGTTGTGGCCGCTTCCTGGGTGCTGGCGTGCCCGCACCCGACGCCGAAGCGCTCATGCGCTCGCGCTACACCGCCTTTGTGCGCGGCGACACGGCGCATCTGCTGGCCACCTGGCACGCCAGCACGCGGCCGGCTTCGCTTGAGCTCGACGCCAGCGTGAAATGGCTGGGGCTGGACGTGAAGCGGCACACGCCCATGGACGGCGCGCACGCCGAGGTGGAATTTGTGGCGCGCTCGCGCGTGCAAGGCCGTGGGCAGCGCCTGCACGAGCGCAGCCGCTTCGTGCGCGAAGACGGGCATTGGCTGTATGTGGGCGGAGATCTCTTGTGAATCGGTTCGACGGGGTGCTTTTTGATTGCGACGGCGTGCTCGTGGACAGCGAGCCCATCACCAACGGCGTGCTGCGCGAGATGCTCAACGAGAGTGGCTGGGCGCTCACACAGGCCGAGTGCCTGCAGATCTTCATCGGCAAGGCGGTGCGCGACGAGCGTGCGCGCATCGAGGCCGAAACCGGCCAGCCGCTCACCGAAGACTGGATGCGGGCTTTCTACGCCCGGCGCGACGCGCGGCTGCGCGCCGAGCTGCTGCCGGTGCAGGGCGCGATCGATGTGGTGATGGCCGCGCACCGCCACGCGGGTGGCCGCATTGCGTGCGCCTCGGGCGCCGACCGGCCCAAGGTCGTGATGCAGATCGAGATGGCGGGCATGCACCCGTACTTTGGCGACCGCATCTTCAGCGGTCATGACCAGCCCCGTTCCAAGCCCGCGCCCGATGTGTATCTGGCCGCGGCCGCGCACCTCGGCGTCGACCCGGCGCGTTGCCTGGTGATTGAAGACACGGGCACGGGCGCACAGGCGGGTCTCGCGGCGGGCGCCACGGTGTGGGGCTATTGCCCCGAGGGCCATGGCCGTGCGTTTGACGGACTGGCGGTGCACCGCGTGTTCCACCGCATGCACGACCTGCTGGATTCACTGAGCCCTGAAGTCGCCCGGTGATTGTCCGGTCCAGCCCTTGAAGGCCCGGATGAAGCTCTTCTCGTTCTGAAACCCCGCGGCCTCGGCCACCTGCTTGATGGGCTTGTGGCTGCGCAGCAGGAGTTCGCTCGCCAGCTGTCTGCGCACCTCGTCTTTGAGGCGCTGCAGCGACGCGCCCTCGTCCTTGAGTTGCCGGTGCAGGGTGCGTGGTGAGGTGTTGAGCAAGGCGGCGAGTTCGTGGGCGTTGTGCGCGTCTTGCGGGCGGCTTGCGAGCAGCTGGCGCACGCGCTGCACGAGCAGGCGGTCGCGCCGGTAGGAGCGCACCGTCAGCGGCAGGGCGCGCTGCAGCAGCTGGTTCATGGCCGCCTCATCGCGGCGCACCGGCAGGCTCAGGTAGCGCGCGTCGAAGTGGATCGCCGCGTGCTCCGCATCGAACCGGGTGGGTCCGTCGAACAGCACCGCATAGGCGTCGGCGTGGCGCGGCGCGGGGTGGGGGAATTGGGCGCCGAGCAGGGCCACACGCGAATCCACGTACCAGCTGGCCAGGCCGTGGATGTTGCGCAGCAACGAGACCGCGCAGAGCTCGGCCATGGGGCCGGGGTCTCGGTGCAGGCGCAGCGCGATGCTGGCGACCTCGCCATCCACCGCCACCGACAGCGTGGCGTCGGGTGTGAGCAGGCCGTGGTGGCGGCACCAGCGCTTGAGCGCCACGCCCAGCGTGGGGCTCGAGAGCGACGCGCGCGCGAGCAGGCCGTAGCTGCCCCAGGGCAGGGGGCGGGCGAAGCAACCCAGGCCTTCGTCGTCGAGTTCGCGCATGGCGGCGCCCGAGATCACCTCCATCTGCGTCGCGGTGATGCTGGCGCTGGGCTTCCTCAGTTGGGCTGGCGTTATTTGTGCCTGCTCCAACGCGTCTGACGGGTCCATGCCGCGTGCTTCGTAGGCCAGCACCATGGCCCGAACCAGGGCCATCGGCGTGAGAGCCGGGCCGCCGAACAGTCGGGCAACGTCGGTCGGTTGGGATGGACGGCGGGCAGGGGCTTGGGACATACCCGGATTTTCAAGAGTCTTGGCAGCATTTGCAACCCATGTGACCGCCACGACACCGCCGCTATCCGACAAAATGGGCCGATCCCCCACAAGACCACCTGACAGGACCGCACCATGTCGACCCTGGAGACACAACTCAACGCCCGCTCTGCCGACTTCCAGGCCAATGCCGCGGCCATGCGCGCCGTGGTGGACGACCTGCGCGCGCAGGTCGCCAAGTCCACCTTCGGCGGCGGCGAGGCCGCCCGCGCCAAACACACCCAACGCGGCAAGCTGCTGCCGCGCGACCGGGTGCAGATGCTGCTGGACCCGGGCACACCGTTCCTGGAGCTCAGCCCGCTGGCCGCGCTCAACATGTACCCGGACCGCGACGGCACCGACAGCGCACCCTGCGCCGGCGTCATCACCGGCATCGGCCGCGTGAGCGGCGTGGACTGCCTGATCGTCTGCAACGACGCCACCGTCAAGGGCGGCACCTACTACCCCATGACGGTGAAGAAACACCTGCGGGCGCAGGAGGTGGCGATGCAGAACCACCTCACCTGCATCTACCTGGTGGACTCGGGCGGCGCCAACCTGCCCAACCAGGACGACGTGTTCCCCGACCGGGACCACTTCGGCCGCATCTTCTACAACCAGGCCAACATGAGCGCCAACGGCATCGCGCAGATCGCCGTGGTCATGGGCTCGTGCACCGCCGGTGGTGCGTATGTGCCGGCCATGAGCGACGAGACCATCATCGTGAAGAACCAGGGCACCATCTTTCTGGGTGGCCCGCCGCTGGTGAAAGCCGCCATCGGTGAAATCGTGAGCGCGGAAGACCTGGGTGGTGGTGATGTGCACACGCGCCTCTCGGGCGTGGCGGACCACCTGGCGCAGAACGACGCCCATGCGCTGGCCCTGGCCCGCCAGGCCGTCGCCACTCTCAACCAACGCAAGATCGCCACGCAGGCCCTGCGCGAGCCGCGCGCACCGCTCTACCCCACCGAAGAAATCTACGGCGTGATTCCCGCCGACACGCGCAAGCCTTACGACGTGCGCGAGATCATTGCCCGCCTCGTCGACGGCAGCGAGTTCCACGAATTCAAGGCGCGCTTCGGCGCCACCCTGGTCTGCGGCTTCGCGCACATCGAAGGCATGCCCATCGGCATCGTCGCCAACAACGGGGTGCTGTTCTCCGAGAGCGCACAGAAGGGCGCGCATTTCATCGAACTCTGCTGCCAGCGCAAGGTGCCGCTGCTGTTCCTGCAGAACATCACCGGCTTCATGGTCGGCAAAAAATACGAGAGCGAAGGCATCGCGCGCCACGGCGCCAAGATGGTCACCGCCGTTGCCACCGCCCAGGTGCCGAAATTCACCGTGATCATCGGCGGCAGCTACGGGGCCGGCAACTACGGCATGTGCGGCCGGGCCTACAGCCCGCGCTTCCTCTGGATGTGGCCCAACGCGCGCATCTGCGTCATGGGGGGCGAGCAGGCCGCCGGTGTGCTGGCCACCGTCAAGCGCGACGGCATCGAGGCCCGGGGCGGTACCTGGAGCGCCGAGGAAGAGGCGGCCTTCAAGCAGCCGGTGCTCGACCAGTTCGGCCACCAATCGCACCCCTACTACTCCAGCGCCCGGCTGTGGGACGACGGCGTTATCGACCCGGCCGACACCCGCCGGGTGCTCGGCCTGGCGCTCTCGGCCGCGCTCAACGCACCCATCGGCGAGCCGAAGTTTGGTGTCTTCAGGATGTGATGCCATGGACGCGCACCAGCACTTCACCCAACTGGCCCGCTACCACGTGTGGGCCACGGAGCGTTTGATCGCCGCCATCGAACCCGTCAACGAGTTCGACTACCGCCGCGACCTGCGCCTGTTTTTCAAGAGCATCCACGGCACGCTCAACCACCTGCTGTTGGCTGAGCACATGCTCTGGCAGCGGCGCTTTGCGCGGGGCGAGAGCCCCAAGCTCGCGCTGGACATGGAAGTTGAACCCGAGCGCGACCGCCTGGGCCAGGCCTTGAAGGGCGGCGCCAAGGTGTGGGAGCCGCTGATCACCAGTTGGCCCGCCGAGCGTTTTGACGGGACGCTCAGCTACACCAACCTGCGCGGCCAGGCCATGCGCCTGCCCTTCGCCACCACGCTGGCCCACGTGTTCAACCACGGCACACACCACCGCGGCCAGATCAGCGCCGCGCTGACCATGCTGGGTCAACCGGCACCGGAGCTGGACCTGGTGTTTTTCCTGCAGCAGGTTTGAGCGCCACCACACCCCGCACGCCGCCACCATGACCGCCACCATCTACGACAACCCCGACCACGAACTGCTGCGCGACCAGGTGGCGCGTTTTCTGGCGCGCGAGGTGGAGCCGCATGCGGCGGCTTGGGAAGAGGCCGGCATGGTGCCGCGCGACGTGCTGCGCCGCATGGGCCAGGCCGGTTTGCTCGGCATCGCGTTCGAGGGCGAATACGGCGGCGGCGATGCCTATGCCCTGACCAACCTCGTGTTCGCCGAAGCCCTGTCGCAGAGCACCTTTGCCGGCTTCATCATCACCGTGCTCGTGCACACCGACATGGCCGGCCCGCACCTGCACCACGCCGGCACCCCGGCGCAGAAGGCGAAGTACCTGCCCAGGGTGACGGCGGGCGAACTGATCACCGCGGTGGGCATCAGCGAGCCCGGCGCCGGGTCTGACGTGGCCGGCATGCGCACCACGGCGCGCCGCGACGGCGACGAGTGGGTCATCAACGGCACCAAGATGTTCATCACCAACGGCGTGCACGGCGACCTGTATTTCGTGGCCGCCAAGACCGGCACCGCGAGGCACGACATGAGCATGTTCATCGTCGAAAAAGGCACGCCAGGTTTCACCGTGGGCCGCGCGCTCAAGAAGACCGGCTGGCTCTCCAGCGACACCGCCGAGCTCGTGTTCGACAACGTGCGCATCCCGGAGGAGAACCTCTTGGGCGAGGAGGGCAAGGGTTTTTATTCGGTGATGAAGAATTTCCAGACCGAGCGCATTGCCCTGGGCGCCATGGCCATCGGCCACTGCACGCAGGCGCTGAAGATCACGCTGGACCACGTGCGCCAGCGCCAGGCCTTTGGCGCCACGCTGTGGGACCAGCAAACCATCCGCCAGCGTCTCTCGATGCTCGACGCGAAAGTGCGAGCCGCGCGCCAGTTCATGTACCACTGCGCATGGAGCGTGACCCTGGGCCACGACATCGTGCAGGAGGTGTCCATGCTCAAGGCGCTGAGTGGTGAGCTGGTCAACGAGGTGGTGCAGACCTGCCAGCAGTTCCACGGCGGCATGGGCTTCATCCGCGAGACGGCGGTCGAACGACTGTGGCGCGACGCGCGGGTGCTGGCCATCGGCGGTGGCGCCACCGAGGTGATGCTCGAAGAAGTGGCGAAGAGGTATTGACATGGCTGATGTGCTCGACGTTTCCCGCCCCAGCGCCCATGTGGCGCGTGTGTGGCTCAACCGGCCCGACGTGCGCAACGCGTTCAACGACGACGTGATTGCCGCGCTCACCGACACGTTCAAGACCTTGTCGCAAGACGAGGACCTGCGCGTGGTGGTGCTCGGCGCGCACGGCAAAGCCTTCTGCGCCGGGGCCGACCTGAACTGGATGAAGGCCATGGCCGGCTACAGCTGGGACGAGAACCGCGCCGACGCGCAGAAGCTCGCCGACATGCTGTGGACGCTGGACCAGTGCCCGGTGCCGGTGGTGGGCCGGGTGCAGGGCGACTGTTACGCCGGCGGCATGGGGCTGGCGGCCATCTGCGACGTGCTGGTGGCGGTGGAGGGCGCAACCTTCTGCCTGTCCGAAGCGCGCCTGGGCCTGCTGCCTGCGACCATCAGCCCGTATGTCGCGCGTGCCCTGGGCGTGCAGGCTTCGCGCCGCTACATGGTCACGGCCGAGCGCTTCAGCGCCGTGCGAGCCCACGCGCTGGGCATGGTGCACGAGCTGGCCACGCCCGAGACGCTGGACGCGAAGGTGGACGAGATCGTCGCCGCGCTGGTGGCCAACGGACCGAAGGCCTCGCGCGAATGCAAACGCCTGGTGCGCGACGTGGGCGGTGTGCCGATCACGGCCGAACTGCGCAGCGAGACCGCGCGCCGCATCGCCGATGTGCGCGCCAGCGCCGAAGGCCGCGAAGGCCTGCAGTCCTTCCTGGGCAAGCGCCCACCCGGCTGGTTGCCACCGGGCTGAACGGCCATGACGGACGCCCTCGCTTCCCTGGGAACCCCCGAGCTGCTGGCCCTGGCCGGTGCGCTCGGCTGGGCCAGCGGTTTTCGCCTGTACGCGGTGGTGTTCATCGTCGGCATGGCGGGTGCGGCGGGCTGGATGGAGCTGCCCGCCGGCCTGCAGGTGTTGCAACACCCGGCGCTGCTCGGGGCCAGCGGGTTCATGCTGTTCGTCGAATTCTTCGCCGACAAGATCCCGGTGGTCGACTCGCTGTGGGACATGGTCAACAGCGTGGTGCGCATTCCGGCTGGTGCGGCGCTGGCGGCGGGCGTATTCGGTGCCGACAGCGGCGCCATGGCACTGGCCGCGGCGTTGCTCGGCGGCTCGCTGGCGGCCACCAGCCAGGCCGCCAAGTCCACCACGCGCGCGGCCATCAACGCCTCACCCGAACCGTTTTCCAACATCGCCATGAGCCTGGTCGAAGACGGTCTGGTGGTGGGCGCCGTGTGGCTCGCCACCAACCACCCCATCGCTTTCGGCGTGTTGCTGCTCATCGCCGTGGTGCTGATGTGGATCGTCACCTGGTTGCTCTTCCAATTCCTGCGCACGGTGTTTCGCCGTGTGCGCTCGTTCTTCACTGCCCCCGCTTAGGACACAACATGTTCACCAAGATCCTGATCGCCAACCGCGGCGAGATTGCCTGCCGTGTGGCCGCCACCGCCCGCCGCCTGGGCGTGCGCACCGTGGCCGTGTATTCCGACGCCGACGCCAGCGCCAAGCACGTGGCCGCGTGCGACGAGGCGGTGCACATTGGCGGCAGCGCGCCCAAGGACAGCTACCTGCAATGGGAACGCATCATCGAGGCCGCCCAGGCCACCGGTGCGCAAGCCATCCACCCCGGCTACGGCTTTCTGAGCGAGAACGATGCGTTCGCCACCGCTTGCGCCAATGCCGGCATCGCCTTCATCGGCCCGCCCGCGTCCGCCATCCTGGCCATGGGGCTGAAGGCCGAGTCCAAGCAGCTCATGGAAAAGGCCGGCGTGCCGCTGGTACCCGGCTACCACGGGGCCGACCAGGACCCCGCCATGCTGCAACACGAGGCCAACCGCATCGGGTACCCGGTGCTCATCAAGGCCAGCGCCGGTGGCGGTGGCAAGGGCATGCGCGCGGTGGACAAGGCCGAAGACTTTGCAGATGCGCTCGCCAGCTGCCAGCGCGAGGCGCGCAACAGCTTCGGCAGCGACGCGGTGCTGATCGAAAAATACGTGCAACGCCCGCGCCACATCGAGATCCAGGTGTTTGGTGACACGCACGGCAACTGCGTGTACCTGTTCGAGCGCGACTGTTCGGTGCAGCGCCGCCACCAGAAGGTGCTGGAAGAAGCGCCCGCGCCGGGCATGACGCCCGAGTTCCGCCAGCAGATGGGCGCCGCCGCCGTGGCGGCGGCCAAGGCCGTGAACTACGTGGGCGCCGGCACGGTGGAGTTCATCGTCGAACAACCCCCCGAAGGCGGCATGCGCTTCTTCTTCATGGAGATGAACACGCGCCTGCAGGTGGAGCACCCGGTGACCGAGGCCATCACCGGGCTCGACCTGGTGGAGTGGCAACTGCGCGTGGCCAGCGGCGAGCCGCTGCCGCTGAAGCAGGACGAGCTGCGCATCCACGGCCACGCGATCGAGGCGCGTATCTGCGCCGAAACGCCGGACAACAATTTCCTGCCCGCCACCGGCACGCTGTCGGTGTACCGCAAACCCGCGTGCACGGCGTTCGAGCGCAGCCCGGTGCGGGTGGACGACGGCGTGCGCGAAGGCGACACCATCAGCCCGTTCTACGACTCCATGGTTGCCAAGCTCATCGTGCATGGCGCCACGCGCGAAGAAGCGCTGGCGCGCATGGACGCAGCGCTCGCCGAGACGCGCATCGTCGGCCTCTCCACCAACGTGCAGTTCCTGCGCCACGTGGTCAACAGCCCGTCGTTTGCGCAGGCGGATCTGGACACGGCGCTGATCCCGCGCGAAGCGGCGGTGCTGTTCCACCAGGACAAGGTGGGACTGGCGCTGGCGGTGGCCTCGGCCGTGGCACAGACGCTGGTGGCCGAGCGCGCGAGTGAAGCCGCCGACCCCTTCTCGCGCCGCGACGGCTGGCGCCCGCACGGCCTGACCGTGCGCCGTTTCGACTTTGAGTACATGGGCGAGCCGCTGCTCGCTCACCTGACCTACCTGCACGACGGCGCCTTGCAACTGGCGTTTGGCGAGGTCAGCGGCGTGCTGCGGTTCGACACCCTGTCCACCGACGGCGGCGCCCGCATGGACCTGCAGTTCCAGGGCCAGCGGCAGACGGTGCAGACCTGGCAGCAGGGCGAGATCGTGCACATCTTCTGCGCCCTGGGCGCCACGCAAATCACCGAGATCGACGCGCTGGCCCACGCCGGCGTGGCCGCGGCCGATGGCGGGCGGCTCACCGCACCCATGCCGGGCAAGGTGTTGTCGTTCGCGGTGAAGGCCGGCGATGTGATCAAGAAAGGCCAGGCGCTGGCCGTGATGGAAGCGATGAAGATGGAGCACACCATCGCCGCGCCGGCTGACGGCACCGTGGCCGAGCTGCTGTACGCGCCCGGCGACCAGGTGAGCGAAGGCGCCGAGTTGCTCAAGATCACCGCCGCTTGACGAAGTGATGGGGGTGACAGCGCGCGCAGGCCGCTTCTTTTAAGCTCGCCGCATGAACATCACCATTTGCGTTGCCCAAACCAAAGCCGCCCCCTGGGAAGAGGGCTTTCGCGCCCTGCTGCCCGGCGCCCAAGTCAGCACCTGGAAAGCCGGCGATCCGCAGGCCGACTACGCCATCGTGTGGTCGCCACCGCAGGCCTTTCTGGACGAACAACCCGGCCTCAAGGCCATGTTCAACATCGGCGCCGGTGTGGATGCGATCATGAAGCTGCGACTGCCGCCGCAGACCCAGGTGGTGCGGCTCGACGACGCCGGCATGTCGGTGCAGATGGCCGAGTACGTGTGCCACGCCGTCATCCGCCATTTCCGCGAGTTCGACGGGTACGAGGCCGACATCGCCGCCGGCCAGTGGTCGTACCGCAAACCCCGCAGCCGAGCCGACTGGCCCGTGGGTGTGATGGGCATGGGGGTCCTGGGCGAGCGGGTGGCGCGGGCGCTCGGGCAGTTTGAATTTCCGGTGCACGGCTGGAGCCGCACCCCCAAAGCCATTGAAGGCGTGGTGTGCCACGCGGGCGCGGACCGTTTCGACACCTTCCTTTCCTCGTGCAAGGTGCTGGTCAACCTGCTGCCGCTCACGCCCGACACGCAGGACATCCTCAACCGCAAGACGCTCTCGCGCCTGCAATCCGGCGGTTATGTGATCAACGTGGCGCGCGGCGCGCACCTGGTGGAAGACGATCTGATCGAGTTGCTCGACAGCGGGCACCTGAGCGGCGCCACGCTGGACGTGTTTCGCACCGAACCCCTGCCCGCCGACCACCCCTTCTGGCACCACCCCAAGGTCACCGTGACCCCGCACACCTCGGCGCGCACCCTGCGCGACGAAAGCATCGCGCAGATCGCGAGCAAGATCGTGGCGCTCTCGCGCGGCGAGCCGATCGCGGGCGTGGTGCACCGGGATCGCGGCTACTGAATCGAGAACCTCATGAGCATCCCCTCCCGCGTTCGCCTCATCGACGTCGGCCCGCGCGACGGCCTGCAGAACGAAAAGCAGCCGGTGCCCGCGGCGATCAAGATCGAGCTGGTGCACCGTCTGCAGGCCGCTGGCCTCAAAGAGATCGAGGTCACGAGCTACGTGAGCCCCAAGTGGGTGCCGCAGATGGCGGACAACCACGAGGTCATGGCCGGCTTGTTGCGCCAGAGCGGCGTGCGTTACTCGGTGCTCACGCCCAACCTCAAGGGTTTTGAAGCGGCGGTGCCCGACCGGCCCGACGAGATCGTGGTGTTCGGCGCGGCCAGCGAGGCCTTCAGCCAGAAGAACATCAACTGCAGCATTGCCGAGAGCATCGAGCGCTTCGCGCCCGTGGTGGAGGCCGCGCGCGCGGCCGGCATCGCGGTGCGCGGCGCCATGAGCTGCACCGTGGGTTGCCCGTACGAAGGCGAGATCGCGCCCGAGCGGGTGGCGTATCTGGCCGGGCTCATGAGGGGCATTGGCGTGCAGCGCGTGGACGTGGCCGACACCATCGGCGTGGGCACGCCGCGCAAGGTGCAGGCCGCGCTGGAGGCCACCTTGCAGCACTACGGCATCGACGATGTCTCGGGCCACTTTCACGACACCTACGGCCAGGCCTTGTCGAACACGCTCGCCGCACTGGAGCTGGGCGTGTGGAACTTCCAGTCGTCCGTGGCCGGGCTGGGCGGCTGCCCCTACGCCAAGGGCGCCACCGGCAACGTGGCGACCGAAGACGTGGTGTACCTGCTGCACGGCATGGGCATCGAGACCGGCATCGACCTGGACGCGCTGGTCGATGCGGGCGCGTACATCAGCGAACAACTCGGCCGACCCAGTGGCTCGCGCGTGGCGCGTGCCCTGCTGGCCAAACGGGTGGGCTGAAGGGCTGACGAACATGGAACTGCAAGTCTGGCTGGCGTATTTCCTGGCCTCCTGGGCCATTGCCCTGTCGCCGGGGTCGGGTGCGGTGCTGTCAATGACGCACGGCCTGGCCTACGGTGTGAAGAAAACCAGCGCCACCATCGCCGGCCTGCAGCTGGGGCTGGCGGTGATCCTGCTGGTGGCGGGTGTGGGTGTGGGCGCGCTGCTGCTGGCCTCGGCCACCGCCTTCACGGTGGTGAAGTTCGCCGGGGCGGGTTACCTGATCTGGCTGGGCTTCAAGCAGTGGCGCTCGCCGGTGAGCGCCACGGCGACCACGGGTGATGCCGCGCCCGTTCAGGTCAGTGTGCCGACAGCGCGTGAGCGCCTCGTCACCGGCTTCTTCACCAACGTGACCAACCCCAAGGGCATCGTGTTCATGGTCGCGGTGCTGCCGCAGTTCATCGACCCGCAGCGCCCGCTGTGGTTGCAGCTGCTGGTGTTGTTGGTGACCACCATCGCCGTCGATCTCGTGGTCATGCACGGTTACGCGTTTCTGGCCTCGCGCGCCCAGCGCTGGCTGGCCACCGCACGGGCGCGCCGCGCGCAGAACCGGGTGTTTGGCGGCGTGCTCATGGCCATGGGCGCGAGTCTGCTGCTGGTCAAGCGCGCGGCCTGAATCTCCCGTCAGCTCAGGTGGCCGACGGGACGTGCAGCACCGCACAAGGTGTCAGCGTGTCGATCCAGTCCTCGGTGTTCATGGGGGAGAACGGCAACACGCTGGTGCCCGGTGCACGCTCGCGTCCGCCCCTGCGCAGCCAGAGGTGCACCGACACATCGAACTCATAGCCGCTGAGGCTCTTGCCTGTGACGTACAGCCCCAGGGCCTGGTCGGGCTGCAAGACCCGTGGAATCCCGTCCACCGTGATGCACCGGTTCCAGGGGAGCCACCTGCGGTGGTACCGCTCGGCAACCCACGGCCAGTCGCTGCGTTTCAAACGGCACTGGATCACACCACCGTGCCGTTTGCCCTCCACCATGGGCTCGTTGTACAAGGCCTGGTGCAGTTGCTGATCGAAGCGTTGACGCAGTTGCGCATCGAACACCACCGTTCGCAGGTCGAGCCGCAACTGGTCGACCGCCGACGACGCGCTGTGCAGCAGCGCGCGGGCCTTCTGGTCATCGGATCGGTCCTCTTTCTTGAGCTGCTGCAGTGGTGCCAGCAGATCCAGGCAGCGTTGCGCCGCCGGGGGGGCCGCGCCCAGCGCCTTGGCCCGGAACAGCATGTCTTCGATGTCACCGATGAAGAACCCGGCGGTGGTGCTCAACGCGTTTTGCACCGCCAGATCGATGTCGGGCGCGCTCAGGTCCTTGTCGACCATCACCGCGTCTCTGGGCATTTTGGTTTTGACGCGGGCTTCCTGCCGTGCCGCCTTTTCCTTCAAGACAAACCGGGCGCGCTCCAGCGGCGCCGGGGCTTTCTCGAGGATCGGACCCTCGATCCACCGCAACAGTCGGCTCACCGACCATGCATGGACCGGATCGAGGTCGCCGGGACCGGTGGGGGCCGCATTCTGGAGCGCCACCGGCTCGCTCTCCCGCTGTTTTTGAAGCCGCAGGCGCTCCGGCGTCATGCGCAAGAGTTGCTGCCAGAAGGCCTGCCCGGCGGCGGCGACCGCCGCGCTGTTCTGCTCGTTCACCTGGTGACCCAGGTTGACGCCCAGGCGGGTGGCATCCAGGGTGCTGGCCAGCACCTGTCGGCTGCGAGCGAGTTCGGCGGTCCGACCCAGCGCCACCTGGTTGGCCACGGCGGCGGCGATGTCCGGCTCCATCGAACCGTTGAGCCCCGCTGCCTGGCAGTCTTGCAGCACCTTGACCAGGATGTCGCCTTCGGAGACCACCAGCAGGCCGGCGCCGTGCAGCGCGGCCACCGCTTTGCTCACGGCGGGCAGGAGCTTGTACCTGGCGGCGTTTTCCACCAGTTCGATGAACCCGTCCCGGTCGGCCCAGGGGCGCGAGAACAGCGTGTTGAACAGCAGGCGGTCTTCATCCGAGCGGGACGTCACGCCCAGCGAGGCGGCCACCACCTCAAGGTGGCTCGCATGGGGGTAGCAGCAGGTATCCCAAGGAGAGACCGTGCTGAACACCATCTGCAGACGGGCCGCCTGGCTGCCCACCACCTCGCGCAGAAACGCGTCGGGCGTCAAAGGCGCCATCAGCTGGATGTAGGCCATGCCGGTCACCATGGCCGGCGGCAGTGTGATCGAGGGGAAATAGGCGTTCAGCGTGGCGGCGATGCGGTCCTCGCGTTCCTTGCGCCGCGCCGGTGCAAGCCGAAGGTGCGCCAGGCCCAGTAAGAGATCGGACACCAGGTCCTTGCGGTCGAGGGGCAGACCCCTGCAGATGCTGTTCAGGTGGGTGATCTCGGCGGGTGTGATGTCGGGCGCCTCGCTTTTCAGTTGCCTCATGGCGGTGCCCCGCAAGGCGGCTTGAGGGGAGCTCAAAATGGGCGGATCCAGATCGATGCGAAGGTAGAAATGGACAGTCCATGGCGTCTCGGTATCGTCGGGATCGAATTGCAGTTGACCGTACATGGAGGGACCTCGAAGGGTGGGGTTTCAGGTGTCGCGGCGCAGCCCAGGTGGGTGAAGCCAGTGTGTGCAATCGAGCGGGCGCCGACCATCCCCGCACAAGCCCATCTCAGCAGGCGTGGCCGCGTGCCGATACCATCGGGGCCCATGAGTGACGTGTCCCCTTCCACCACCCCGGCCGTTCAACGCGTGACCGATCACCTGCGGTCTTTGAACCACCCGCACCCGCCCCGCATGCTCGAAGACGCCGCGCGCACCGCGCAACAGGCCGCCGATGCGCTGGGTGTGGCGCTGGGCCAGATCGCCAAGAGCATCGTGTTCCGCCGCAAGAGCGACGGCGTGGCGGTGCTGGTCGTCACCTCGGGCGACCTGCGCGTGGACGAGAAGAAGGTGCAGGCGCTCGTGTGTGCCGAGGGCGGCAAGCTCGGCCGGGCCGACGCCGATTTCGTGAAGAGCAGCACCGGTTTTTCCATTGGCGGCGTCTCGCCGCTGGCGCACGCCACGCCGGTCGTCACGCTCATCGACGCGCAGCTGTTCCGCTTTGACACCGTGTGGGCCGCCGCCGGCCATCCGCACGCCGTCTTCCCCCTCACGCCCCAACAACTCCAGACCCTGACCGGTGCGCCCGTGCACGACGTCACCGTGGTCTGACAACCGTGCCCACCATGTCCCTGCCCACCCGCCCTCCCGTCACCCTCCAGGCCGCCCGCGCCAAGGCCGGCCTCGCCCCCGGCGTGCCCTCGCCCTGCATCTCGGTCTGCGAGATGGACGAGGCCCGGTTTGCCTGCAAGGGCTGCTTTCGCACGATTCCCGAAATCTCGCAGTGGAGCCGCATGGCCGACGCCGAGAAGCTGGCGGTGTGGCAGCTCATCGAAGCCCGGCAGGTGCCGGTGGTGGCGCCATGACGGGCACGGGTGCCGACCTGCGCGAGATCGACTTTCACTATGACCCCATCTCGCCCTACGCGCACCTGGCCTTCGAGCGCCTGCCCGAAGCGCTCATGGGCCACAGCGTGGTGGTGCGCTACAGGCCGGTCCTGTTCGCCGCGCTGCTCAAGGCTCATGGCCAGCTCGGCCCGGCCGAGATTCCCGCCAAGCGCGACTGGACCTACCGCCAGGTGAGCTGGCTCGCGCACCGGCACGGCGTGCGGCTCGATCTGCCCGCCGCCCACCCCTTCAACCCCTTGCCCCTGCTGCGCCTGGGCCTGGCCTGTGCCACCGATGACGCGCCGGGTGACACCAACCGGTACGTGACCGAACAGCTGTTCCACCACGTGTGGCACGGTGGGCTGGACGCCGCCGATCCCGCCCGCCTGGCCGAGCTGCAGGCCCGCCTGCAGGAGCACATGGCGCAGCGCGGCAAACCCTGGAGCCCGCCCGACGGCGAGGCGGTGAAGCAGCGCCTGCGCGCCAACACCGACGAGGCGCTGGCCCTGGGCCTGTTCGGTGTGCCGGCGATGGTGGTGGACGGCCGCGTGTTCTGGGGGCTGGACGCGCTGCCCATGCTGCGCGCCTGCCTCGACGGCGACGCCTGGTTCAACACCCAGTGGGCCGCTGCGGCAGACCGCCCCGTGGGCGTGCACCGCCCGACCTGATTCGTCAGGACAGCGTTGTCGCCCAGCCGGTCCAGGCCTTGGGCGGCGGCGGGGCGTAGTCGCCGTGTTGGCTGGTTCGCAAGCCCAGCGCGCACAGGGCTTCGGCCATCTTCACCGCCACGCTCACACCGTCGATCACCGGCACGCCCAGGCGCGCGCTCAGGGTGGCGCACAGCGGTGCCATGCCTGCGCAGCCCAGAACGATGGCGCCGCTGCGGTCGCGCGCCAGCGCCTCGCGCGCGGCCGCCTCGATGCGCGCCACCAGCGCTTCGCCCGCGTGCTCCAGCTCCAGCACCGGGATGTCGGTGCCGTGCACGCCGCGGCAGCGCCGCTCGAGTCCATACCGGTGCAACAGGTGCTCGGCGGTGATGCAGGTGCGCGTCATGGTGGTCACCACCGAAAAACCGGTGCACAGGAACGAGGCGGCGTGGAAGGCGGCCTCTGCGATGCCGATCACCGGCGCGTCGGTGGCTTCGCGCGCCGCGTCCAGCCCCGGGTCGCCAAAGCAGGCGATCACCACCGCGTCGGGCCGCGGGTCCGCCAGGCGCACCTGCTCGGCCACGCCGGCCGCCGCAATGGTTTCCTCGAAGTGGCTTTCGATGGACGCGGGGCCAAAGCTGGGCTGCACCGCGTGGATGCGCGTGCCGGGGGCGGCCACCGCCTGCGCGGCGTCGGCGATGGCCTGCGTCATGGCGGAGGAGGTGTTCGGATTGATCAGGAGCAGGTTCATGTGGTGTGGCTTTTGGGGCCCCATTGCGGTGAATATTGCATACAAAAAAACGAAAACGGTGCCACATCTTGGGGCAAAACCGGTTGTGTCTGCGCCAAGCTGGTGCAAGAATAAATCACGAAAAGTCCCAAATCCAGCTGTTTTTCCCATGAAAACAGGGTGTCAGGCGGGAAGTTTCGTTTTCGTCGAATCGGTGGTGGCACGCAGGTTGCATACAAAAATCTTGCCAGGCCATTTTTCGGCGGCGCACCTGCCTGGGGCAGGCCGCGCACCGTGATGAGCGTGCCCACCCAAGGTCTTGCCCTTTGTTCCACCCGAAACCGCTGGAGTCACGATGAACCGGAAATCCACCCCGCCCCGCTTTGCAGTCCGACCCTTGGGCCTCGCTCTGGCCGTCGGCCTGATCGCCGCCCTGGCCTCGCCCGCCGCCATGGCGCAAGAAAAGGTCTTGCGCATCGCCATGACCGCGGCCGACATTCCGCGCACGCTCGGCCAGCCCGACCAGGGCTTTGAGGGCAACCGCTTCACCGGCATCCCGATGTACGACGCGCTCACGCACTGGGACCTGTCCAAGAGCGACGCGGCCAGCGTGTTGATCCCCGGCCTGGCGACCTCGTGGGCGGCCGGTGCGACCGACAAGACCAAGTGGATTTTCAAGCTGCGCCCCGGCGTGAAATTCCACGACGGCTCCGACCTCACCGCCGATTCGGTGGTGTGGAACGTGCAGAAGGTGCTCGACAAGGACGCCGTGCATTTCGACGCCAGCCAGGTTGGTGTGACCGCCTCGCGCATGCCCACGCTGCGCAGCGCCCGCAGAATAGACAACCTCACGGTGGAGCTGACCACCAGCGAGCCCGATGCGTTTTTGCCGCTGAACCTGACCAACCTGTTCATGGCCTCGCCGGCCCACTGGCAGAAGAAGTTTGAAGCCGCGGCCGGCGCCACGCCCGCTGAAAAATCCAAGAACGCCTGGATCGCATTTGCCGCCGATGCGTCCGGCAGCGGCCCGTTCAAGATGGCCCGCTTCCTGCCGCGCGAGCGCCTGGAACTCGTGGCGAACAAGGCCTACTGGGACCCCAAGCGCACACCCAAGATCGACCGCGTGGTGATGATGCCCATGCCCGAAGCGAATGCGCGCACCGCGGCGCTGCTCTCCGGCCAGGTCGACTGGATCGAGGCCCCTGCGCCCGACGCCATGCCGCAGATCACGCAGCGCGGCTATAAGATTTACTTCAACCAGCAGCCGCACGTCTGGCCCTGGCAGCTGAGCTTTGCCGAGGGTTCCCCCTGGCTCGACAAGCGTGTGCGCCATGCCGCCAACCTGTGCGTGGACCGCCTGGGCCTGATGAAGCTGCTCGGGGGCATGATGGCCGTTCCCAAGGGCACCGTGCCGCCGGGCCATCCGTGGTGGGGCAACCCCAAGTTCGACATCCGCTACGACGTGCCCGCGGCACTCAAGCTGATGGCCGAAGCCGGCCACAGTCCTGCCAAGCCCCTCAAGGTGAAGGTGCAGATCAGCGCCAGCGGCTCGGGCCAGATGCAGCCGCTGCCGATGAACGAGTTCGTGCAGCAGAGCCTCAAGCAGTGCGGCTTCGACGTGCAGTTCGACGTCATCGAATGGAACACGCTGTTCACCAACTGGCGCAAGGGTGCCAAAGACCCGTCGGCCAACGGCAGCAACGCCACCAACGTGTCCTTCGCGGCGATGGATCCCTTTTTCGCGATGGTGCGCTTCACCAGCACCAAGACCTTCCCGCCGGTGTCCAACAACTGGGGCTACTTCGGCAACGCCGAGATCGACAAGCTGATCGCCGATGCGCGCACCAGCTTTGACGACAAGGCCCGCGACGCCGCCCTGGCCAAACTGCACGCCCGCATCGTCGAAGAGGCGCCGTTTGTGTGGATCGCGCACGACGTGGGTCCGCGCGCCATGAGCGCCAAGGTCAAGGGCGTGGTGCAGCCGCGCAGCTGGTTCATCGACATCGCCCCGATGTCGGTGGACTGAACCCCGCCGCCTCGCGGCCCGCCCGGGCTGCGAGGCTTGCACCGATGTTGACCGGAGGTTCGAGCGATGCTGACGTTTCTCTTTCGGCGTGTGGTCTACACGCTGCCCATCATGCTGGGCGTGGCCCTGGTGTGTTTTGCGCTGGTGCACCTCTCACCCGGCGACCCGCTGGTCTCCATCCTGCCGCCCGACGCTTCGGTGGAGCTGCAGCAGCAGTTGATCGAGCTCTACGGCTTCAACCGCTCCTACCCCGAACAGTTTGTCAGCTGGGTGTGGCGTGCGCTGCAGGGTGACCTGGGCACCTCCATCGCGTCGGGTCGCTCCGTCACCGAAGAGGTGATGCGCGCGGTGGTCAACACCTTGCGCCTGGCCGTGCTGGCCACGCTGATCGGATTTGTCTTCGGTTGCCTGTTCGGCTTTGTGGCGGGCTACTTCCAGAACTCCTGGCTCGACAAGGCCGCTTCGCTCACCTCGGTGCTGGGCGTGAGCGTGCCGCACTACTGGCTGGGCATGGTGCTGGTGATTGTTTTCTCCAGCATCCTGATGTGGCTGCCGCCGGGGGGTGCCGGTCCGGGCGGCTCCAGCGAATGGATCTGGGACTGGGAGCACGTCAAACACATGATCCTGCCCGCCGTGACCATGAGCGTGATTCCCATGGGCATCATCGCGCGCACCGTGCGCGCGCTGGTGGCCGACATCCTGGCGCAGGAATTCATCGTCGGGCTGCGCGCCAAGGGCCTCACCGACCTGGGCGTGTTCACCCACGTGGTGAAGAACGCTGCGCCCACCGCGCTGGCCGTGATGGGCCTGCAGCTGGGCTACCTGCTGGGTGGCTCCATCCTGATCGAGACCGTGTTCTCGTGGCCAGGCACCGGCTTCCTGCTGAACTCCGCCATCTTCCAGCGCGACCTGCCGCTGCTGCAGGGAACCATCCTCGTGCTGGCCATGTTCTTCGTGGTGCTCAACCTGGTGGTGGATGTGATCCAGACCCTGCTCGACCCCCGCATTGCGCGCTGAACCCAAGGACACAACCATGCTTCAAGTTGCTGTGGATCCGGGCAAGGTGCCCGCTCTCGTGTTCGAACGGTCGCCGGGCTACTGGCAGACCGTGGGCCGGCGCTTCCTGCGCGACCGCGTGGCCATCGGCGCGGCGGTGGTGGTGCTCATCCTGCTCGTCCTGGCGGTGTTCGGGCCCTGGCTGGTGCCGGCCGATCCGTACGCCTCGTCGATGATGAAGCGCCTCGAACCCATCGGCTTTGAAGGTCACCCGCTGGGCACCGACGAGCTCGGGCGCGACATGCTGTCGCGCCTCATGGTGGGCGCGCGGCTTTCGCTGTTCATGGGCATCACGCCGGTGATCCTGGCGTTTGTGGTGGGCTCGCTGATCGGCATCACCGCGGGCTACGCCGGCGGCACGCTCAACACCGTGATGATGCGCACCATCGACGTGTTCTACGCCTTCCCCTCGGTGCTGCTGGCCATCGCGCTCTCGGGCGCGCTCGGCGCGGGCATCACCAACTCGCTGATCTCCCTGACCATCGTGTTCATACCGCCGATCGCGCGGGTGGCCGAGAGCGTGACCACGCAGATCCGCGGGCGCGACTTTGTGGACGCGGCGCGCGCCTCGGGCGCCAACGCCTTCACCATCGTGCGCGTGCACGTGCTGGGCAACGTGCTCGGGCCGATCTTCGTGTACGCCACCAGCCTGATCGCGGTGGCCATGATCCTGGCCTCGGGCCTGAGTTTCCTGGGCCTGGGCGTGAAACCGCCCGAGCCCGAGTGGGGCCTGATGCTCAACACCCTGCGCACCGCCATCTACGTGCAACCGTGGATCGCCGCCTTGCCCGGCGTGATGATCTTCATCACCTCGATCGCCTTCAACCTCCTGGCCGACGGTTTGCGCTCGGCCATGGAAATCAAGCAGTGAGGTCGCCATGCCCCTGAGCTCCCCCGACATCGGCGGTCCGGCCCAACCCCTCATGGGGGTGCGCGGCCTGGTCAAACATTTCCCGCTCAAGAAAGACGTGTTTGGCCGTGGCGGCGGCGTGGTGCGCGCGGTCGACGGCATCGACTTCGACGTCTTCAAGGGCGAAACCCTGGGCGTGGTGGGCGAGTCGGGCTGCGGCAAGTCCACCACCGCGCGGCTGCTCATGCAGCTCATCAAGCCCGACCGTGGCGAGATCGTGTTCGACGGTCAAACCGTGGGTGGCTCGGCCCTCAGCCTCAAGCAGTTCCACCGCCAGACGCAGATGGTGTTCCAGGACAGCTACGCCTCGCTCAACCCGCGCCTGACCATGGAGGACTCGATCGCCTTTGCGCCGCAGGTGCACGGGCTGCCGCGCCAGGCGGCGGTGGAGCGCGCACGCGACCTGCTCGCACGCGTGGGCCTGGAGCCGCGTCGCTTCGCCGAGCGGTATCCGCACGAACTCTCGGGCGGCCAGCGCCAGCGCGTGAACATCGCGCGTGCGCTCGCCCTGCAGTCGCGCCTGATCATCCTGGACGAAGCCGTCTCGGCGCTGGACAAGTCGGTCGAGGCGCAGGTGCTCAACCTGCTGCTCGACCTCAAGGACGAGTTCGGCCTGACCTACATCTTCATCAGCCACGACCTCAACGTGGTGCGCTACATGAGCGACCGCGTGATGGTGATGTACCTCGGCCAGGTGGCCGAGATCGGCGAGAGCGAAACCCTGTTCGACCACCCGGCCCACCCGTACACGCGCGCGCTGCTGTCGTCCATCCCGTCCATGGACCCGGACCACCGCACCGAGACGCCGCCGCTGGCCGGCGACCCGCCCAACCCGATCAACCCGCCGCCGGGTTGCCGTTTCCACACCCGCTGCGCGCACGCCCAGGCCCTGTGCAGCGAACGGGTGCCCACGCTGAGTCCCATCGAGCAAGGCCAGGTCGCGTCGTGCTGGATGCACGTGGCCGACAGCGGCCACACCGAAGCGCCTGTGTTGTTGAAGGAAGCCGCATGAGCACAGACACCGACAAACCCTTCGTCGACGTGCGCAACCTGCGCGTCACCTTCACCGGCGGCAAGAAGCCGGTGGAAGCCGTCAATGGTGTGGACCTGCAGGTCAAGCGCGGTGAGGTGGTGGCGCTCATCGGCGAATCCGGTTCGGGCAAGAGCGTCACGCTGCGCAGCCTGCTGCGCCTGCACCCGCCCGGACGCAGCCGCATTGAAGGTGAGATGCGCGTGGGCGATCAGGACGTGCTCGCGCTCGGCACCCAGGCCCTGGCCGACTACCGGGGCAAGGTCGCGTCCATGATCTTCCAGGAGCCGCTGCTCGCGCTCGACCCGGTGTACTCGGTGGGTGCGCAGATCACCGAGGCGATCCGTCGCCATGAAAACGTGAGCGCGGCCCAGGCGCAACAGCGTGCGCTGGAGCTGTTTGAACGTGTGCGCATTCCCAGCCCCGAGCGACGGCTGCAGGCCTACCCGCATGAAATGTCGGGCGGCATGCGCCAGCGCGCCATGATCGCGCTGGCCCTGGCCTGCCGGCCGCAGCTGCTGCTGGCCGACGAGCCCACCACCGCGCTCGACGCCACGGTGCAGATCCAGATCCTGCTGCTGCTGCGCGAGCTGCAGCGCGAACTCGGCCTGTCGGTGATCTTCGTCACCCACGACATCGGGGCTGCGGTGGAGGTGGCCGACCGCATCGCGGTGATGTACGCCGGGCGCATCGTGGAAGAGGGCGCTGCGGCCACCTTGCTGCGGGCGCCGCGCCACCCCTACACGCTGGCCCTGCTCAAGAGCCGCGCCAGCGGTGCGTTGCCCAAGGGCACGCGGCTGGAGACCATTGCCGGCTCACCCCCCGACCTCACCGCCTTGCCCACCGGCTGCGCGTTTGCCGACCGTTGCCGCCTGGTGCAGGATGCGTGCAAGACCACGCGCCCCGAGATCAGCTGGCTCGCTGCCGGCCACAGCGTGCGCTGCCTGCGCGTCGCCGAGACAGCCGCCTGACTTCACACCAACAACAAGATCCCATGACCCCACACGCCGACGTTCTGCACGACCCCGCCCGCGCCTTCATGCCTTACCCCGCCGTGCCGGTGCCGCGCGCAGCCACCGGCCCGCTCGCCGGCCTGGGGTTCGGCGTCAAGGACCTGTTCCACATCCACGGCTACCCCACCAGCGGCGGGCAGCCCCTGCTGCTGGCGCTGCTCGGCGTTCAGAGCCGCACGGCGCCCACGGTGCAGACCTTGCTGGACGCCGGTGCGCGCTTCGTGGGCAAGACCATCACCGACGAGCTGGCGTTCTCGATGAACGGGCAGAACGCCCATTTCGGCTCGCCCATCAACGGGGCCGCGCCCGACCGCATCGCCGGCGGATCGTCGTGCGGCTCGGCGGCGGCGGTGTCGCACAGCCTGTGCGACTTTGCGCTGGGCACCGACACCGGCGGCTCGGTGCGCGCCCCGGCCAGCCACTGCGGCCTCGTGGGCCTGCGGCCCAGCCACGGCCGCGTGAGCCTGCAAGGGGCGCTCGACCTCGCGCCCAGCCTGGACACCTGCGGCTGGTTCACCCGCGACGTGCCCACCTTCGCCCGCGTGGCCAACGTGCTGCTCGGCGACGATGCACACCCGCTGTCGAACAACGTGCGCCTGCTCGCCCCCGCCGACCTGTGGGCGCTGGCCACGCCCGAGGCCCGCAAGGCGCTGGCGCCTGCGCGCAGCCAGATCGAGGCCGTGCTCGGCAAGGCCGGCAAGGCGCAGGTGGTGCTGGAGAGCCTGGACGCGATGTACTGGCACTTCCGCCACATCCAGGGCCACGAGTCGTGGCAGGTCGATGGCGATTTCATCCGCCGCTTTGCGCCGCCCTTGGGCCCGGGCGTGGCGCAGCGTTTCGAGTGGAGTTCCCAAGTGACCGACGCGCAGGCCGCCGAGGGCCGTGCCTTCCGCGAGCGTTTCACCGACCACCTGACGCAATTGCTGGGCGACGACGGCGTGCTGGTCATGCCCACCATGCCCGACATCGCGCCCCGCGTGGCCGACCCCGACAGCGCGCTGGAGGATTACCGCAACCGAGCCATCCGCCTGCTGTGCGTGGCCGGTTTGTCGGGCTTTCCGCAGCTCAGCCTGCCGCTGGCGCGCCGAGCCGGTGCACCGCTGGGCATCTCGCTGCTGGGTCCGCGCGGCAGCGACCGCAGCCTGGTGCGCCTGGCCGAGCGCATGGCCCAGGCCTAGTCCAGGCGCAGGCGCACCGGGGTGTCCAGTTGAACCACGTCGCAATCCACTTCTCGGCCCGCCCTTTCGATGACGAGAAAGTCGCCGTCGTCCAGCGCCAGCAAGGGGTGGTGCCAGGTGCCGGGATGCAGGGTGATGCCTTGATCCCCCGCCACCCGGAAGGCGGCCAGCGTGGCGAGGTCGGGGCCGTCGCGGCCCCGGGCCACCAGCACCACACAGCGCGCGCCCGCCAGCGGCACGAAAGTCTGAGAACCGAGCCGGTGGCGCTCCAGCAGGTGCCAAGGGCCTTCGGGCGCCTGGGCCCGAGCGCGAAACACCGCCAGCACCGGCTCCCCGCCTTCGGCGTGCAGGGTCAGCGAGCCGGTCAGGTCCAGCCGCTGGCTGGTGCCGGCGTTGATCGCACGCGTGTCCGAGGCGCCGAGGTTCAGCACGTGCCCGTAGGCCTGGAATGCGTCGGTGTGCAAGGGCTGCACGGGAACGTCACGGGTCATGAGAATCCTTCGGTGGTGGCCGCCGCAAGGGGCTGTTCCAATGTTGACACATGAACCCCGAACAGCTCCTCACAGCGCCGCCCACCGAGCCCGACGGCACCGCCACCGACCGGGTGTTTGATGCCATCTACCGCGCCGTGCTGGAGCACCGGCTCGCGCCCGGCGAATGGTTGCGCGAAGCCGAGATGGCCACCGAATTCAAGGTCTCGCGCACGGTGGTGCGCCAGGCCCTGCAGCGCCTGGCACAAGACCAGGTGATCGAGCTGCGCCACAACCGCGGCGCGCGGGTGCCGCTGCCCAGCCTGGAAGACGCGGTGCACGTGTTCGAAGCACGGCGCATCGTCGAATGTGAAGTGGCGCGCCGCCTGGGTGGGCGGCTCACACCTGAACAGCTGGCCGAGTTGCGCGCGGTGGCGCAGGCCGAACAGGCCGCCGACCAGCGCGGCGACCGGGCCGAGGCCATCCGCATGTCGGGCGAGTTTCACCACGCGCTCACGCGCATGCACGGCAACCCGGTGTTCGGCCGCCTGCTCAACGGCCTGCTGCCCACCACGTCGTTGTTGATGGCGCGCTTCAAGGTCGACGGTGGCCAGGTCTGCGTGGCCCACCGCCATGTGGACCTGATCGACGCGCTGCTGCGCGGCAGCGCCCCCGCCGCCGCCGAAATGCGCAAACACCTCGCGGAGCTCGAACGCTCGCTGGTCGACACCCCGGTGCGCGGCCGGCGCTTGCGCGATGCCTTCGCCGCCTACCGAGACACCCCCCAGCCCGAACCCGAACTGCCATGAACACCCTCGTACCATCCCCCGCCACCACCCGCCTGCGCATCGACGGCGACCGCCTGTGGGCCTCGCTCATGGAACTGGCGCAGATCGGTGCCACGCCCAAGGGCGGCGTGTGCCGCATCGCACTCACCGACCTCGACCGCCAGGGCCGCGACCTGGTGACGCGCTGGGCGCGCGAGGCCGGCATGAGTGTCACGGTCGACAAGATCGGCAACGTGTTCATGCGCCGGCCCGGGCGCAACCCCGCGCTGCCCCCGGTCATGACCGGCAGCCACATCGACACCCAGCCCACCGGCGGCAAGTTCGACGGCAACTACGGCGTGCTCGCCGGCATCGAGGTGGTGCGCACGCTCAACGACCACGGCATCGAAACCGAGGCGCCGATCGAGGTCGCGTTCTGGACCAACGAGGAGGGATCGCGCTTCGTGCCGGTGATGATGGGCTCGGGCGTGTTCGCCAAGGCCTTCACGCTGGAGCACGCCTACGCCGCGCGCGACACCGACGGCAAGACCGTGCGCGAGGAGCTGGAGCGCATCGGCTACATCGGCGAGCAGGAACCCGGCGACCACCCCATCGGCAGCTACTTCGAAGCCCACATCGAACAGGGCCCGGTGCTCGAAGACGCCGACGTCACCATCGGCGTTGTGCAGGGCGTGCTCGGCATCCGCTGGTTCGACTGCACCGTGACCGGCATGGAGGCGCACGCCGGCCCCACGCCCATGGCGCTGCGGCGCGACGCCCTGCAGGTGGCCACGCTGCTCATGCAGGACGTGGTGGCCTCGGCGCTGCGCCACGGCCCGCACGGGCGCGGCACCGTGGGCATGGTGCAGGTGCACCCCAACAGCCGCAACGTGATTCCGGGGCGGGTGAAGTTCTCGATCGACCTGCGCAACAGCACCGATGCGCTGGTGGACCAGCAGGTGGCGGAGGTGCACGCCCTGGCCACGCGGCTGAGCACCGAGTCCGGCATGGCCATCACCATCGAGCCGGTGTCCAGCTACGCGGCGCAGCCGTTCGACGCGGGCTGTGTGCAGGCCGTGCAGCGCGCGGCGGAACAGCTCGGCCTGAGCCACATGCCGGTGGTCTCGGGCGCGGGCCACGACGCCATTTACGCCGGGCAGCTCGCGCCGGCCGGCATGATCTTCATTCCGTGCAAGGACGGCATCAGCCACAACGAGATCGAGGATGCGAAGCCCGTGCACATCACCGCCGGCTGCAATGTGCTGCTGCACGCCATGCTGGAGCGCGCCGGCGTGGTGGCGCCCTGAATCAGTCCGGGAAGGCTTCGCCCAGCGCCATGACCTGTCCGGTGTTCGCCGCCTCGTAGCCTTGCAGCGCGGCCACGCGCGAGCGGAACGCCGGTGAGCGCAGCACGGTGAGCACCGGGCGCAGTTCCGCGCGGTCCAGCGCGTCGGGGGGCAGCGCGAAGAAGTAGCGCTCCTTCAGCAGCGGAATGAAGTGCAGCCCGAAGCGGTGCGCGGCGGTCTGCACGCCCAGCCCCACGTCGGCCATGCCGCTGGCCACATAGGCCGCCACACCCGCGTGGGTCAGTTCGGTGTTGTCAAAGCCGGTCACCGCGCGCGCCTCGATGCCGTGGCGCTGCAGCAGCAGGTCGGTGAGCACGCGCGTGCCCGAGCCCTCGGGCCGGTTGACGAAGCGCAGGTCGCGCCGCGTGAGGTCGGCCAGGCCCTCAAGGCCCTTGGGGTTGCCCGGTGCACAAAACAGGCCTTGCGTGCGCACCGCTAGGTGCACCAGCAGGTGCTGGTCGCGTTTGAGCCAGTGCAGGTAGCGCTGGGCCGCTGCCGCCTCGAACTCGCCCAGCGGCACATGAAAGCCCGCCAGCTCGCAGTCGCCCTGCGCGAGCGCGGCCACCGCTTCGAGGCTGTTGCGGTAGCGCAGCTCCACCGGGATCTCGCGCGCAGCCAGCTGCTCGCGCAGCGCGGCCACGGCAAAGCCGTGGCTGGCGTGCAGGCGCGGCACGGCGCGCTGGCGGCGCTGCACGCGCCCGAGTTCGCCTTCGAGCTCCGAGGCCAGCGATTCCAGCAGCGGCTGCAGCCGCGCACCGATGCGCGCGTCGGCCCAGATGAGCTTGTCGCCCAGCTCGGTCAGCGCCGAGCCGCGCCCCCGTCCGCGCACCAGCAGGGGCTGGCCGAACAGCGCTTCGGCCAGCTGCAGCAGACCCCAGGCGTGGCGGTACGAGAGGTCCAGTTCTCGACCCGCCTGCGAGATGCTGCCCGAGGCCTGCACCGCCGCCAGCAGTTGCAGCAAGGTGTTGGCGTCCAGCGCGGGGCCGTCGTCCTGGCTGAGGTGCCATCGGGGTTGCAGGGTGATGCGCAGCATGGCGGAAGGGCCTGGGTTTATGCAATGGAGAACATATTAAAACCCGGCGGCGGTGCTAGGCTGCGGCGATGACCACCGTGATCCCCATTCGCCCTTTGGAAACCGTGCGCCGCGGCGCACCGCGCCACACCCCCAAGGGTCGCCAGACCTCACCGCCGGCGCGCGAGCGCGTGGCCCTTTTGTGCGCCGGGCTGGCGCCGCGCGCCGACCTGCTGATCGAACACCTGCACCGCCTGCAGGACGGCGAGGGCGCCTTGCGCCACGGCCACCTGGCCGCGCTGGCCGAGAGGCTCAAACTCAGCCAGGTGGAGGTGTTCGAGGTCGCGAGCTTCTACCATCACTTCGAGATCGTGGCCGACGACGCGGCCGTGCCCACCACGGTGGTGCGCGTGTGCGACAGCCTCTCCTGCACCATGGCCGGCAGCCAGCAGCTCATGGCCGACTTGCAAGACGCCCTGGCGCATGACGCGTCGGTGCGGGTGCAGCCCGCGCCCTGCATCGGCCAGTGCCACCGCGCGCCGGCCGCGTGTGTGGGGCAGCGGCAGTTGCCGCACGCCACCGTGGACGCGGTGCAGGCCTTGCTGACCAGCGGCGACACCGGCCCGCGCGAGCTGCCGGTGCCCGCGCCGTCCGAACTCCAGCAGTTGCAGCGCCTGCTCTCGGGCGAGCTCAGCGTCGACGCGGTGCTGGCCGAACTCAAGGCCTCCAACCTGCGCGGCCTGGGCGGCGCGGGCTTTCCGTCGTGGCGCAAATGGGAAACGGTGCGCGCACAACCCGGCCCCCGCCACATGGTGGTCAACATCGACGAAGGCGAGGTCGGCACCTTCAAGGACGGCCATGTGCTCACCAGCGCGCAGGCCGGTGCACCGCAGGTGCTCGAAGGCCTGCTGATCGCCGCCCAGGTGGTCGGCATCGATCACGTGTGGTTGTACTTGCGCGACGAGTACCACGACGCACGTGTGCTGCTGCAGCGCGAGCTCGACACGCTGCAGGTGCGGCTGCAGGCACTGACGGCGCAGTACCCCGGCTACTCGCCGCCTGTGATCGAACTGCGGCGCGGTGCCGGTGCCTACATCTGCGGCGAGGAGTCCGCGCTCATCGAATCGGTGGAAGGCAAGCGCGGCCTGCCGCGACTGAAGCCGCCCATCGTGGCGCTGCACGGCGTGTTCGGCCGACCCACGCTGGCGCACAACCCCGAGACGCTGTGGTGGTTGCCCGAGATCCTGGCGCACGGCGGCGCGTGGCTCACCGCGCACGGGCGCGCCGGGCGCAACGGCCTGCGGCGCTTCTCGGTGTCGGGCCGCGTGAAGCAACCCGGCGTGTATCTGGCACCGGCCGGCATCACGCTGCGCGAGCTCATCGACGAGCACGCCGGCGGGATGGCCGAGGGCCACACGTTGTACGCGTACCTGCCGGGTGGTGCGTCCGGCGGCATCCTGCCCGCCGCGCTGGCCGACGTGCCGCTGGACTTCGACACACTCGCCGAGCACGGCGCTTTCATCGGTTCCATGGCGGTGGTGGTGATGGGCCAGCAGGACCGGGCGCGCGACGCGGCGCTCAACCTCATGCGTTTCTTCGAACACGAATCGTGTGGCCAGTGCACGCCGTGTCGGGCCGGTACCACCAAGGCGGTGGAGCTGATCCAGGCACCGGTGTGGGACGCACCGCTGCTGGCCGAGCTTTCGCAGGTGATGCGCGACGCCAGCATCTGCGGCCTGGGCCAGGCCGCGCCCAACCCGGTGGACAGCGTGCTGCGGTTCTTTCCTCACGAGGTGGGCGCATGAAGACCCATGACCTGCCGCAGAACGCGGCCCCGATCGCCTTCACGCTCAACGGCCGCGCGGCGGAAGCCGCACCGGGCGAGACCTTGCTCCAAGCGGCACAGCGCGCTGGCATCGAGGTGCCGCACCTGTGCCACAAAGACGGCCTGCGCAGCCCCGGCAACTGCCGCGCCTGTGTGGTGGAGATCGCGGGCGAGCGCGTGCTCGCGCCCTCGTGCTGCCGTTCCCCCACGCCAGGCATGGTGGTCACCACCGACAGCCCGCGCGCGGCCGCCGCGCAGAAGACGGTGCTGGAGTTGCTGCTGTCGGATGCGCCGGACACGGCCGCGCTCAAGCACGACAGCGAACTGGCGTATTGGGCGCAGGTTGCGGGTGCAAAGGCTGGACGTTTCCCCTTCCGTGCCGCTGCGCTGCAAGACCTGAGTCATCCGGCGATGACCGTCAACCTCGACGCCTGCATCCAGTGCACGCGCTGCATCCGCGCCTGCCGCGAGACGCAGGGCAACGACGTGCTGGGCCTGGCGTTTCGGGGCGGCCATGCGCAGATCGTGTTCGACCAGAACGATCCCCTAGGTGCGAGCACCTGCGTGGCCTGCGGCGAATGTGTGCAGGCCTGCCCCACGGGGGCGATCGCGCCGGCCAACGGCGCGTACGCACACGCTTCGCAGAAGCAGGTCGATTCGGTGTGTCCGTTCTGCGGCGTGGGCTGCCAGCTCACTTACCACGTGAGCGACGAGAAGATCGAACACGTCGAAGGCATCGCCGGGCCCGCCAACGAAGGTCGGCTGTGCGTCAAGGGCCGTTTCGGTTTCGACTACGCGCACAGCCCCGAGCGGCTCACGCGCCCGCTGATCCGCCGCGCCGATGCACCGAAAGATCCTCAATCGGTGATGCGGCGTGACTGGCGCGAACTCTTCCGCGAAGCGAGCTGGGACGAAGCGCTGGACGTGGCTGCGAACGGCTTCAAACAGGTGATGGCCAGCACCTCCGCGCGGGGCCGTCAGGGCCCGGTGGCCGGTTTCGGTTCGGCCAAGGGCACGAACGAAGAGGCCTACCTGTTCCAGAAGCTGATCCGCACCGCCTTCGACACGCACAACGTGGACCACTGCACGCGCCTGTGTCACGCGTCCAGCGTGGCCGCGCTCATGGAAGGGCTGGGCTCGGCCGTGGTCACCAACCCGCTGCGCGACGTGGCGCACGCCGACGTCGTGCTGCTGATCGGCGCCAACCCGGCGCAAAACCACCCGGTGGGCGCCACCTGGATCAAGAACGCGGTGAAGCAAGGCATGAAGCTCGTGCTGGCCGACCCGCGCCGCACCGAGCTCGCGCGCCACAGCTGGAAACACCTGGGCTTCAAAGCGGGCACCGACGTGGCCCTGCTCAACGCGCTGCTGCACACCATCGTCTTCGAAGGCCTCACCGGCCCGGCCTACATCGAAGCGCACACGCTGGACTTCGCTCTGCTCAAACAACACCTGGTGGACTTTTCGCCCGAGGCCATGGCCCCGGTGTGCGGCATCGACGCGGCCACGCTGCGCGAGGTGGCGCGCGCCTACGCCACCGCGAAGAACGCCATGATCCTCTGGGGCATGGGCATCAGCCAGCACACGCACGGCACCGACAACGCGCGCTGCCTGATCGCGCTCTCGCTCATCACCGGGCAGATCGGCCGCCCCGGCACCGGGCTGCACCCGCTGCGCGGGCAGAACAACGTGCAGGGCGCGAGCGACGCCGGGCTGATCCCCATGGTGCTGCCCGACTACCAGAAGGTGGGCGATGTGCACGCCCGCGAGAAGGCTGAACACTTGTGGCACCTGCCGCCCGGCACGCTGCGCAGCGAGTCCGGCCTGACCGTGGTGGAGATCATCGACGCGGCGCACCGCCGCGAGATCCGCGCCATGCTGATCCAGGGCGAGAACCCGGCCATGAGCGACCCCGACGCCACCCACGCGCGCGAGGCGCTCGCGGGGCTGGACCACCTGGTGGTGCAGGACATCTTTTTGACCGAAACCGCGAGCCTGGCCGACGTGGTGCTGCCCGCCACCGCCTGGCCCGAAAAAACCGGCAGCGTCACCAACACCGACCGCTGCGTTCAGCTGGGCCGAAAGGCCGTGCGCGCACCCGGTGAGGCCATGGCCGACGCCTGGATCACCGAACAGCTGGCGCGCCGCCTGGGCCTGGCTTGGGACTACGGCATTGCCGCCGACGGCACCGCTACCGAAGACGCACACGGTGGCGTCGGTGCCGTGTTCGAAGAGATGCGCGCCATGATGCCCAGCATCGCCGGCCTCTCGTGGGCGCGTCTGCAGCGCGAGGGCGCGGTGACCTACCCGGTCACCAGCGAGAGCGACCCGGGCCACCCGGTGGTGTTCACCGATGGCTTTCCCACCGCCAGCGGACGCGCCACCCTGGTGGGTGCGAACGTCACGCCCCCGGCCGAGGTGCCCGACGCCACCTTCCCCATGGTGCTCATCACCGGGCGCCAGTTGGAGCACTGGCACACCGGCAGCATGACGCGGCGCAGCGGCGTGCTCGATGCGATTGAGCCCGGCCCGGTGGTGAGCCTGCACACCACCACCGCGCAGCGGCTGGGTCTGCCAGCCGGTGCGCTGGCGCAGGTGCGCTCGCGGCGTGGCGCGGTGGCGCTGCCGGTGCGGCTGGACGACGCCATGCCGCTGGACACCGCCTTCATCCCGTTTGCCTACGCGGAGGCCGCGGCCAACCTGCTCACCAACCCGGCCCTGGACCCGGTGGGCAAGATCGCCGAACTGAAGTACTGTGCGGTGGACGTGCGGCCCGCGAAGGAACCGGCCCCGGTTTGATCTGACGCAAGCCTGCGGGGGCGGGGCTCTCCTACGATGAAACGGTGCCGCCGTGCGCGGCCCGGTTCATCCACCCCTTTGAGGAGAGCGACCATGTTCAAGAAAATCCTGCTGCCCACCGACGGTTCCGACCTCAGCGTGTTCGCCACCCGCGCGGCCGTTGGCCTGGCCAAGAGCCAGGGCGCGCAAGTCGTGGGCGTCTATGTGATCGACCCCTTCCCCTACATCGGCATTGGTGACGCCTCGGCCATCGGCCTGCAGACCTACCTGACCGAAGCCAAGGCCGCAGCGGGTGTGGCGCTGGACGCCGCGCGCATGGCCTGCGCGGCCGACGGCGTGCCGTTTGCGGGCGACACCATCGAGCGCAACGTGGTCTACGAGGGGATCATCGAAACGGCCGAGGCCGAAGGCTGCGACCTGATCGTGATGGGCTCACACGGCCGCCAGGGCGTGAAGGCCCTCATCCTGGGCAGCGTGGCGCAGAAGGTGCTGACCCACGCCAAGGTGCCCGTGCTGATCGTGAAGTCCTGACCTCAGCGCATGAACTTGCCGCTGGCGTTCACGATCGAGAGGTCCGAAAAATCCAGACCCGTGTGGTCGGTGGCGCTGTAGCTGATCTGCAGACCGCCGATGTCGTGGTTGCGCATGCCCTCCAGCGCATCGCGCAAGCCCGCCGGTGTCGGGTTGGGGCCGGCGCGGCGCAGGCCTTCGGTGACCACCTTGGCGGCGGCAAAGCCTTCCATCATCGCGGGCGACACACCTTCCAGACCTTTGGCCCTGGCCAGGTCCTGCGCTTCCTTGATCAGCGGATACGCCACCGAGCGTTCGTTGGGGAAGACCTGCGTGACGATCACGCCGCGCGCATGTTCGCCCAGCAGCTTGATGAAACCCTCGGACGCGTTGTTCGAGAGCGTGACCAGCTGGGCCCGAGAGCCGGCTTCACGGATCGCCTTCATGCCGTTGGCGGCGTTGCCGGCCGACCCGATCACCATCACCGCCTGGGCATTGCTTTTCACCACGCGGGCCGCCAGATCGGTGAAGTCGGGTTTGTCGCGGGGGAATTTCTCCTGCAACACCGGTGTCTGCTTCACGGTGGCGAAGCCCTTGAGCGCGCCGGCGGCCGAGTCGGCGCCGAAGGAGTCGTCGGTCTCCAGCAGCGCGATGCGGGTCATGCCGATGCTGGCCAGGTGTTCGATGGCCTTGGCCGCTTCGCGCTGGTAGGTGGCGCGCACGTTGAACACCCAGGGGTTCACCGGCTCGTGCAACACCATGGCGCCGGTGCTCGGGCCCACCAGCGGCACCTTGAACTCGGCCAGCATGGGCAGCAGGGCTTGTGAATGCGGTGTGCCCCGGTTCAGGAACAGGGCCAGCACCTTTTGTTCGGTGATGAGCTTGCGCGACACCTCCACCGTGACCTTGGGATCGAATTTGTCGTCCACCGACACCAGCTCGATCTTCTGACCATTGACACCGCCGCGCGCGTTCACCGCGTCGAAGTACAGCTTGGCGCCATCGATGTTTTCTTTCACGCCGGCCGCCACCGAGCCGGTGATGCCCGAGGGGTTGCCGATGCGCAGTTGGGCCCAGGCGGGTGCGCCGAAGCCGATGAGGCCTGCCAGGACCAGGGTGGTGAGGCGCATGGGCCTGTAATGAATATGGTTTTTCATGGTTCTTGACTCGAAAGGTGGGCTCCGTCCAGGCAGCCTGGTCGGGCGGGAAATTGTGGGTATGACGTACACGGCAGGGGGTATGTCGTGGCGCTCCGTAGAATCTTTGCGTCCCCCTCTGGAGCCCCTCCATGTCCGATGCCTTTTTGCCCGCCGAGTTGCCTGCGGGCGCGATTCAACCCGCGTCCGACGATGAGGGGCGCGACCGACCGACGGAAGGCGGCACCGGCCTGATCCGCATCCGCGGCGCACGCCAGCACAACCTCAAAAACATCGACCTGGACATCCGCACCGGCGAGCTCACGGTGGTCACCGGGCCCAGCGGATCGGGCAAATCCAGTCTCGTCTTCGACACCTTGTTCGCCGAAGGCCAGCGCCGCTACGTGGAGACCTTCAGCGCCTACGCGCGCCAGTTCCTCGACCGCATGGACAAACCCGCGGTGGACCGGGTGGAAGGTGTGCCACCGGCGATCGCGATCGACCAGACCAACCCGGTGCGCAGCTCGCGCTCCACGGTCGGCACCATGACCGAGCTCAACGACCACCTCAAACTTTTGTTTGCGCGCGGCGCCGAGCTGTTCGACCGCGATACCGCCGCGCTGGTGCGGCACGATTCGCCGGAGTCGATTTATCTTGAATTGAAACAACGCGCGGGGGAGCGTGGGGACCCGAGGTTGGTGGTCACCTTCCCCGTGGAGCTGCCCGCCAGCACCACCCCGGAAGAGATCGAACAGTGGCTCTCCGCCAGCGGCTACACAAGGGTCCAGGCTGAACGCATCGTGCAGCGCGCCGCGCCCGCCGTGGATGAAAAAGCAAAAGCCAAAGGCAAGGCCAAGGCCGCGCCCATGGAGGCCATCAAGGTGCTCGACGTGGTCGCCGACCGCTTCCGCATCGGCACCACCGAACCGGCGCGCGTGATGGAGGCCATCGAGGTTGGCTTGAAGCGCGGCGGCGGCAAGCTGATGGTGTACGCACTGAAATTGGAATCTGACCCCCAATTGAACGGGGCGGCCGAGCCGGAGATCTGGCGGTTCAGCACGGGGCTGCATTGCCCCGAGAGCGACATCCGCTACAGCGAACCGGCACCGTCGATGTTTTCGTTCAACTCGGCGGTGGGGGCTTGCGAGGCCTGCCGGGGCTTCGGGCGGGTGATCGGGGTGGACTACGGGCTGGTGATCCCGAACGACAAGCTCACGCTGCGCGCCGGGGCGATCAAGGTGTTCCAGACGCCCGCGTGGAAAGAGGCGCAGGATGACATGATGCGGCACGCCGAAGCGGCCGGCATCCCGCGCGACACGCCCTGGGCCAAGCTCACCGAGGAGCAGAAGCACTGGGTGCGGGCCGGCTCGCCGCAGTGGAACGGCAAGTGGAACCAGCACTGGTACGGCGTGGACCGGTTCTTCGAGTACCTGGAAAGCAAGGCCTACAAGATGCACATTCGCGTGCTCTTGTCGAAGTACCGCAGCTACACCGAGTGCCCGAGCTGTGGTGGCGCGCGCCTCAAGACCGACAGCCTGCTCTGGCGCCTGGGCACGAAGGTGCAGGCCGATGCGGTGTTGAACCCGGCGAAGCGCTATTTGCCGCGCGGCGTGAAGTGGAGCCGCGCGCAGCTGGAGGCCTTGCCGGGCCTGTGCCTGCACGACCTGATGCTGTTGCCGCTGGACCGGTTGCGGGTGTTCTTTGGCTCGCTGGGCGACACCCTGGTGCCCGCGGGCTCGGACGCCGCCGGCGCCGGCCAGGCGCAGGCGCTGCGCTTGCTGCTCGACGAAATCAACACCCGCATCCGCTACCTCTGCGAGGTCGGCATCGGTTACCTCACGCTGGACCGCCAGAGCCGCACCCTCAGCGGCGGCGAGGTGCAGCGCATCAACCTCACCACCGCACTGGGCACCTCGCTGGTGAACACGCTGTTTGTGCTCGACGAGCCCAGCATCGGCTTGCACCCGCGCGACATGGCGCGCATCAACGATGCGATGCTGCGCCTGCGCGACGCGGGCAACACGCTGGTGGTGGTCGAACACGACCCGGCCGTGATGCTCGCGGCCGACCGCTTGATCGACATGGGCCCGGGCCCCGGCGAACGCGGCGGCCAGATCGTGTTCGACGGCACGCCCGAAGCCATCCGCAGCGCCGACACGCTGACCGGCGCTTACCTCGGCGCGCGCAAGACCATCGGCATGGGCTTCAAGCGCGCGGTGACCGACAGCACGCCCCGCCTCATCCTCGAAGGCGCGCGCGAACACAACCTGAAGGACGTGTCGGTCGAGTTCCCGCTGCAGCGGCTGGTGGTCGTCACCGGCGTCTCGGGCTCGGGCAAGTCCAGCCTGATCCAGGACGTGCTGGCGCCCGCGCTGCTGCGCCACTTCGGCAAGTCCACCGACACGCCCGGCGCGCACGACCGGCTGCTGGGCGCCGAACAGCTGGGCGAGGTGGTGTTCGTTGACCAGTCCCCCATCGGCAAGACCGCACGATCCAACCCGGTGAGTTACGTGGGGGCGTGGGACGCGATCCGCGCGCTGTTCGCCGACGCACCGCTCTCGCGCCAGCGCAGCTACACGCCCGCCAAGTTCAGTTTCAACAGCGGCGACGGGCGCTGCCCCACCTGCGGTGGCTCGGGTTTCGAGCACGTGGAGATGCAATTCCTGAGCGACGTGTACCTGCGCTGCCCGGATTGCGACGGCAAACGCTACCGGCCCGAGATCCTGGAGGTGCGCATCGAACGCGGCGAGCGTTCGCTCAACGTGGCGGACGTGCTCGACCTCACGGTGAGCGAAGCCGCCGAGCTCTTCAAGGCCGACCGCGAAGTCATCCGCGTGCTGCAGCCCATCGTCGACGTGGGTCTCGAATACGTGAAGCTGGGCCAGCCCGTGCCCACGCTCTCGGGCGGCGAGGCGCAGCGCCTCAAGCTCGCGGGCTTTCTGGCGGAGGCTTCCAAGAGCGCCAGCGCGAGCCGCCAACCGCTCTCACGCAAGGGCACGCTGTTCCTGTTCGACGAGCCCACCACCGGCCTGCATTTCGACGACATCGCCAAGCTCATGCGCAGCTTGCGCAAGCTGCTCGACGCCGGCCATTCGCTGGTGGTGATCGAGCACAACCTGGACGTGATCCGCTCGGCGGACTGGCTGATCGACCTCGGCCCCGAGGGCGGCGACGCCGGCGGCCTGGTGGTGGCCGAGGGCCCGCCGGAGCAGGTGCGTGAGCATTCCAGCAGCCACACCGCCAGGGCGCTGCGCGAGTACGCGCTCTCCATGGGCGAGGTGCACGCGGTGCGCGAAGGCCGCGCGGCCGACTACCTGGGCCAGTCCAGTGGTCTGGCCGCCGCCGCGCGCCGCAGCGACCAGCACGGCAACGCCATCCGCATCGTCAACGCCAAGGAACACAACCTCAAGAACCTGAGCGTGAACATTCCGCGCGGCCAGTTCAACGTGATCTCGGGCGTGAGCGGATCGGGCAAATCCACGCTGGCCTTCGACATCCTGTTCAACGAAGGCCAACGGCGCTACCTGGAGAGCCTGAACGCCTACGCACGCAGCATCGTGCAGCCGGCCGGCCGCCCCGAGGTGGACGCGGTCTACGGCATCCCGCCCACGGTGGCGATCGAGCAGCGGCTCTCGCGCGGCGGGCGCAAGAGCACGGTGGGCACCACCACCGAGGTCTGGCATTTCCTGCGCCTGCTCTACGTGAAGCTGGGCACCCAGCACTGCGTGCACGACGGCGCGGCCGTGATGCCGCAGAGCGCCGACAGCATCGCCGCCGCCATCCTCAAGCGCTACGCGGGCCAACACATCGGCCTGCTCGCGCCGTTGGTGGTGAACCGCAAGGGCGTCTACACCGAGCTGGCCGACTGGGCACGTCCGCGCGGCCACACGCATTTGCGCGTCGATGGCGATTTCCTGCCCACCACCGGGTTCCCGCGCATCGACCGCTTCAAGGAACACACCATCGAGCTGCCGGTGGCCGACTTCGTGGTGAGCGCCGACAACGAGGCCCAGCTGCGCAGCCAGCTCACCAAGGCGCTGGAGATCGGCAAGGGCGTGGTGCACGTGCTGCACCCGCTCGACGGTCTGGCCCGCGCGCTGGAAGAAGGCACGTCCACCCGCGAGCTCGGCCAGCTGGAGGTGTTCTCCACCACGCGCGCCTGCCCGGTCTGCGCCACCAGCTACCCCGAGCTCGACCCGCGCCTGTTCTCGTACAACAGCAAACACGGCTGGTGCCCCGACTGCGTGGGCACCGGCCTCAAGCTCTCGCGCGACCAGCGCAGCGTGCTCGACGACTCGGTGCGCGACGACAAGGAACGCGGGCGCGAACAGAGCTTTGCCGAACCCGAGGTGGAAGATCTGGTCGACGAGGTCTGCCCGGCTTGCGAAGGCACCCGCCTGAACGCGCAGGCCCGCGCGGTGAAGTTCAGCAGCGTGGGCATCACCGACGTGGCGCGCTTGTCGGTGCGCGAGGTTCGTCTGTGGGTGCAGGGGCTCATGAAAGAAGCCGTGATGTCCACGCGCGAAACCGGCATCGCCCGCGACCTGCTGCCCGAGATCGAAAGCCGCCTGGCGTTTCTGGAGGAAGTGGGGCTGAACTACCTCACGCTGGACCGCGGCGCGCCCACGCTCAGCGGCGGCGAGGCGCAGCGCATCCGCCTGGCGGCGCAGCTGGGCAGCAACCTGCAGGGCGTGTGTTACGTGCTCGACGAGCCCACCATCGGCCTGCACGCGCGCGACAACGCGATATTGCTCAACGCGCTGCACAAGCTTGGCGACATGGGCAACACGCTGGTGGTGGTGGAGCACGACGAAGACACCATCCGCCGCGCCGACCACATCATCGACATCGGCCCCAGCGCGGGCAAACGCGGCGGGCGCGTGGTGGCGCAGGGCAGTGTGGACGACCTGTCGGCCAACCCCGAGTCGGTGACCGGGCGGTATTTGCTGCACGCGATGAAACACCCGCTGCAGCCGAGGCGTGCAGTCTTGCCCCCGCTCCCGTCGGCGGCCGAGGTCCCGGGCGAGGGAGCTCCCTGGCTGCGGGTCCACCGCGCACAACTCCACAACCTCAACCAGCTCGACGCCGCGGTCCCCCTGCAGCGCCTGGTGGTCATCACCGGCGTGTCCGGCTCCGGCAAATCCACGCTGGCGCGCGACGTGTTGCTGACCAACGTCGCTGCGGCCGTCGCCCAGCGCAGCACCAAGGCCGGCCGCGACGCCATGGACAAGGGCCAGTACCCCGCGTGGTCGGGTTGCGCCAGCGTGAGCGGATACGAGACCGTGGACCGCGTGCTCGAAGTCGACCAGACGCCCATCGGCAAAACACCGCGCAGCTGCCCGGCCACCTACATCGGTTTCTGGGACACGGTGCGCAAGCTGTTCGCCGACACGCTGGAAGCGAAAGCGCGCGGCTACGGCCCGGGCCGCTTCAGCTTCAACACCGGCGAAGGCCGCTGCCCGGGCTGCGAAGGCCAGGGCATGCGCACCATCGAGATGAGCTTTTTGCCCGACGTGAAGGTGCCCTGCGAGGTCTGCCACGGCGCGCGCTTCAACCCCGAAACGCTGGCCGTCACCTGGAAAGGCAAGAGCATCGGCGACGTGCTGCAGATGGAGGTGGACGAAGCGGTCGATTTCTTCGCCGCCATGCCCAGCATCGGCCACCCGTTGCAGCTGTTGAAAGACGTGGGCCTGGGTTACCTCACGCTGGGCCAGCCCAGCCCCACGCTCAGTGGCGGCGAGGCTCAGCGCATCAAGCTCGTGACCGAGCTCAGCAAGGTGCGCGACGACATCACCCGCCGCGGCCAGAAGCCGCCACACACGCTCTACGTGCTGGACGAACCCACCGTGGGCCTGCACATGGCCGACGTGGAAAAGCTCATCCGCGTGTTGCACCGCCTGGTCGACGGCGGCCACAGCGTGGTGGTGATCGAGCACGACCTGGACGTGATGGCCGAAGCCGACTGGATCATCGACCTCGGCCCCGAAGGCGGTGGCGGCGGCGGCCTCATCGTGGCGGCGGCACCGCCCGACGAGGTGGTGCGGCTGGACACCCACACCGGGCGGGTGCTGGGGCCGGTGCTGGCGCGCTGATCAGGGCCGCCCGGCGCCGGGCACGCTCACCTCGGTGGTCCACACCGAGGCTTCGCGCGCCTGTTGGCGCGCGTGTTCGTTGAAGTCGGGCGCCACGCAAATGAACAACGTGCGCCCGGCCGGACCACCGAGCGTGCAGGCGAAGGCGCCAAGGGCGCCGGTGGAGATGCTGTCCAGGATCTCGCCACCGGGCGCCATGCGCACCACCCGGTTGCCGATGGCGTCGGCAAACCAGACGGCCCCCTCGGCGTCCAGGGTGGCGCCATCAGGCGCTGCTTGGAGGCTGCCCAGCACCGTGCCGATGTCGGTCAGCGTCGGCACCGGGCCAAAAACCGCCCAGTCACGGCGCGGCCCCAGGGTCCCGTCGGCCTGCAGGTCGAATGCCGAGATGCGGTTGCCCATGGTCTCGACAACGATGAGCGTTTTTCCATCGGGCGTGATCATGCTGCCGTTGGGGAAATGAAGATCGTTCGCCACGGCGCGCACCGAACCGTCGGGATCCACCCGGGCCAGCGTGGCCGCCTGGGGCTTACCGCCACCCATGAGATCAAAACCGAAGTTGCCCACGAAGGCGCGGCCCTGGGCATCGACCACCATGTCGTTGGCGTGGCCGTCCGCCACGGACGACAGGTCGGCGTGGGTGACGAGCCGGCCGTCGGCTTCCTGACGCAGGATCTTCCGATCGCGCATGGACACCACCAGCAAGCGCCCATCGGGCAACCAGCCCATGCCCGACGGCTGTTCGGGCACATCGGCGACCTTCTCTGCACGGCCTTGCAGGTCGACGCGCAGGACCTGGTGCGTGTAGAAATCCGACAGCCAGAGGTGGTCGTTGTGCCAGCGGGGACTCTCCAGAAAGGTGTACCCCGAAACGAGAACCGAAAAACGCGGATCGATGGCCATGCTGTCTCCTGTGTGTGGTTGAACGGCGACCATAGACCCGCACGGCGTGGCCGTGCAAGCCGCACCCGCCACACGCGTGACACCTGCGTTACGCTCGTGCCGTGCTCCACCAGGTCATCCACATCCACCCTTCCGCCCCGGCGCAGCCCGCCCTGGGGGCCCCTTGCAACGGCTGCGGGGTGTGCTGTCTGGCCGAACCCTGCCCGCTGGGCCAGGTGATCTCGCGCAAGCGCCGCGGGGCGTGTGACGCGCTGCGCTGGGACGAGGTGCAAGCGGTCTACCGCTGCGGCGCCATCACCGACGCGGCGGGCGTGCTGGGCCCGCGCTGGCGCTGGGCGGGGCCGGTGCTGCAGACGCTGGCGGGCCGCTGGATCGCGGCGGGCGTGGGCTGTGATGCCAGCCTGACGAGCGAACGGGGCTGATCAGCGAGCGAACAGCACGATCACGCCGATGACCAGTGCGGCGATGACGAACATGAACACGCGCGTGCGCACGCGCAGCAGTTCCACGGCCGCCACCAGCCGCGCGTTCTGCTCGGCCAGTTCGGCCACGGTCTGCGCCATCTGGCTTTGTGTTTGCGCCTGCTGGTCGATCAGCTGGCGCGCCTCGATCAGGCGGTTGCGCAGTTCACCCAGGCTGGGCGGTGTGTCCGACACCAGATCCATGGGCGTGGCCGCGATGGGGGCGCTCTCGGGCGCCTTCTGCCGGTCCATCAGCTTGCGGGCGGCGTTGAGCACCTTGGGCGCGTGTTCGATCACGTCGCCCCAGGGGATCACTTTGAGGGCGAGCAGCCAGGGGATGGCCATGGGGAGGGTCCTTTCGCAGGGCGGGAAACACAGGGCGCACCCGTGGGAGCAGCTTAACCCGGAGGGGTTCCCGCAGATGGGGGCGTTGCCGCGCGTCTCAACAGCCACCAGCCCAGGCCGGCGACCGACACCAGCAGCACCGGGAAGCCCACCGTGGGCGCCCACTGCAGGGCCGCGGCGCCCAGCGCCGGGGCGAGAACGCCACCCAGCGTGTACGAGAGCACCAGCACCGCGGTGCTGTTGACCAGCGTGATGCCTTCTTCGCGCGAGCCGATGTCGATCATGGCCAGCGTGTAGAGGCTGCCACCCGCGCCGCCCCAGAGAAACGCCACCGGTGCGGCGAGCCAGGGCGTGCCGGCCACGAAGGGAATGACCAGCGTGGCCAGCAGCGTCACCAGGGCGCACAGCCGCATGATCTTCAGGCGGGTGTCGCGCGCGTTGCCCCAGCGCTGCGTGGGGTGGTGGGCCAGACGGTCGGCCAGCAGGCCGGCGGGCAGCATCATGATGGCGCTGCCCAGGCCGCTGGCCGAGACCAGCAGCGCCGCCGCCGTGGCCCCCAGGCCCAGCGCCAGACCGTACAGCGGCAGGATGGAGGTGAGGCCACTTTCAAAGAACCCGCCGACAAACCCCACCGTCATGATCAGCGGGTGCAGACGCAGCGCATGCCACACGCCCGAGAGGCCGACCTTGGCGTCGTGCGCGTCGGCGGCGGCCGGCAGGCGCGGAATGAGCAGGCTCCAGCCCAGGCCGAACACGGTGAGTGCCAGCGCCAGCCAGAGCGCCGCATCGCTTTGTGCGCCGAAGCCCGCCAGCACCAGCGGGCCGAGCACAAAGGTGGTGCCGACCATGGTCTCGAAAATGCCGACGTTGCGCCCGCGCTGGTGCGCGGGGGAGAACTCGGCCACGATGGCCTCGGCCAGCACCCAGCGCAGGCCGGCGGCCATGCCCTCGATCAGGATGCAGACGAACCACAGCACCAGCGAGTCGCTGAACAGGAAGCCGGTGATGGCGATCACCGGCACGAAGGCCGCGAGCCAGAGCGAGGGCCGGCGGCCCAGGCGCTGCGTGATGGCCGAGGCGAAGGGCGTCATGGCAAACACGCCCAGCCAGCCGGTGGCCACGAACACCCCGGCCAACGCGGTGGACACGCCGTCGCCCTTGAGCCGGAGCAGCAGCAGCGGCATGAGCATGAAGTAGCCCACCAGCTGGAAAAAGGTGGAGCCGAAGATGGCCACCAGGCCGAGCCGGGCTTGCGCCGGCACCCGCGCGGGCGGCGTGGTGCCGGTGAGGGCCTGGCTGTGCTGGGGCGGCAACGGGTGCTCGCTCATGCCCTGGCCTCCAGCACCGCGTTCGCCACCTCGGCAAAACCCGCGCCGCGCTCGCCCTGCGCCACAAAGCGCGGGTGGTGGCTGAGTGCGGCCCAGAAGCGCGCCACATTGGCCACGCCCACGCAGTGCGGGAAGTGACCGAACATGCGTGCGTCGTTGGTCGAGTCGCCCACGTAAACCCAGCGGTCCAGCTCGGCGTCGAGGTCGCGGCCCAGGCGGGTGCGCACGATCCAGCGCGCACCGGCCAGCTTGTCGTGTTCGCCGATCCAGCCGTTGATGTGGATCGAGCTCACGGTGGCGTTCAGGCCGTCGCGGCGCATCAGCGCCACCACCTGTGCGATCTCCCTTTCATCCAGGTGCGCGAACTCGCTGTGGTCGATGGCGATGTCGGTCTCGCGCCCGGGGCTGTCGGTGGCCAGGCGGGCTTGGGGCAGCTCGCGCAGCACGCACTGCGCCGTGGCCTGCAGGCGGGCGAAGTTGGTGGCCCGGGTGGTCGCGTCCTGCAGATGGTCCCGGCAGAGCTGGCCGTCGTTCCCTCGCCACAGCGCCACGGCCCCGTTCTCCGCCACGATCGCGTCCACCGGCCAGGCCAGGGCAAAGGCCTCGCTCCAGCCGGCCGGCCGGCCGGTGATGGCGAGCACCGGCAGACCGGCGGCGCGCAGGCGGCGCAGGGCGTCCAACGCGTCGGGCGTGATCGCGCCGTCGGTCGTCAGCGTGTCGTCGATGTCGGTCAGCACGCCGTGGATGCGGCTGCGCTCCGAGGCGGGCCACAGGGCGAGCGGGGAGGGCGTGGGCAGGGTCGGCATGGGGCGCGCAGTGTCGCACAGGCGTGCGGTAAGTCCGGGTCTTCGACGCCACAAACACCCACTCGCAGGCGCGCTGGGCTAAAATCCCTCATCCGAGGAGCGTTGCAGCGTCCCCATCTTGCGGGGCGTGAGGCTCGGACCATCCATGCAACGACGCTCATCCACATCCCGTGCGATGAGCTTTTTTTCGCCCGCCGATGTGGTTCATCCATCCTTACCGGAGCGAACCATGAATGCACGTCTGAATAACCCCACCTTCACCGATTGCGCGATCGCCGACATCGGCCTGGCCGAATGGGGCCGCAAAGAGGTCAAGATCGCCGAGACCGAAATGCCCGGCCTGATGGCCATCCGCGAAGAGTTTGCCCAAGCGCAGCCGCTCAAGGGCGCGCGCATCACCGGCAGCATCCACATGACGATCCAGACCGCCGTGCTGGTCGAGACCCTGCAGGCACTCGGTGCCAGCGTGCGTTGGGCGTCGTGCAACATCTTCTCCACGCAAGACCACGCTGCCGCGGCGCTGGTGGCCAACGGCACGCCGGTGTTCGCGCACAAGGGCGAGTCGCTGGACGAGTACTGGGACTTCACCCACCGCATCTTTGAATTTGGCGCCGCCGGCACCGAAGGCGAAGGCCCCAACATGATCCTGGACGACGGCGGCGACGCCACCTTGCTCATGCACCTGGGCCAGCGCGCCGAGAAGGACGCCTCCGTCCTGAACAACCCGCAAAGCGAAGAAGAGACCTGCCTGTACAACGCCATCAAGGCCAAGCTGGCCGTGGACAAGACCTGGTACACCCGCAAGGCCGCGCAAATCATCGGCGTGACCGAAGAGACCACCACCGGCGTGCTGCGCCTGAACGAGATGTCGGCCAAGGGCGCGCTGCAGTTCCGCGCCATCAACGTCAACGACAGCGTGACCAAGAGCAAGTTCGACAACCTGTACGGCTGCCGCGAGTCGCTGGTCGACTCCATCAAGCGCGCCACCGACGTGATGATCGCCGGCAAGGTCTGCGTGGTCGCCGGTTACGGTGACGTGGGCAAGGGCTCGGCCCAGGCCCTGCGCGCCCTCAGCGCCCAGGTGTGGGTCACCGAGATCGACCCCATCAACGCCCTGCAGGCCGCGATGGAAGGCTTCAAGGTCGTGACCATGGAATACGCCGCCGACAAGTGCGACATTTTCGTGTCCGCCACCGGCAACAAGAACGTGATCCGCTACGAGCACATGGCCGCCATGAAAGACGAAGCCATCGTCTGCAACATCGGCCATTTCGACAACGAGATCGACGTTGCGTCGCTTGAAAAGTGTGTGTGGGACGAGATCAAGCCCCAGGTCGACCACATCACCTTCCCCGACGGCAAGAAGATCACCCTGCTGGCCAAGGGCCGCCTGGTGAACTTGGGTTGCGCCACCGGCCACCCCAGCTTCGTGATGTCGTCGAGCTTCGCCAACCAGACCATCGCGCAGATCGAGCTGTTCACCAAGCAGGACCAGTACGAATCGGGCAAGGTCTATGTGCTGCCCAAGCACCTGGATGAAAAAGTCGCGCGTCTGCACCTGAAGAAAGTCGGCGCCATGCTGACCGAACTGAGCGACGAGCAGGCCGCCTACATCGGTGTGAGCAAGGCCGGCCCTTACAAAGCCGACACGTACCGCTACTGATCCGCATGCGGGCAGACCAACTGCTCGTCGAGCGCGGACTGGCGGCCTCCAAGTCGCAAGCGCAGCGCCTGATTGCATCGGGCGTGCGCTGGCGGCTGCTGCCGGGCGACTGGGCCACCGTCTCGAAGAACGGCCAGGAGCTGCGCGAGACGGTGGAACTGCAGGCGGTGGACAACGCCGAGACGCGGTTCGTTTCGCGCGGAGGCCTCAAGCTCGACGGTGCCTTGCAACGCGTGGCGCTCGACGTGCGCGGCCTGCGCTGCCTCGACGTGGGCCAGAGCAGCGGTGGTTTCACCGACTGCCTCCTGCAACGTGGCGCCTCGCAGGTGGTGGGCGTCGACGTGGGGCAGGGCCAGTTGCACCCGCGCCTGCGTGACGACGCGCGGGTGGTCTGCATCGAACGCTGCAACGCGCGCGACCTCACCGCCGAGGCATTGACCGATGCGGGTGGGGAAGCCGCCGCCGCACCGTTCGACCTGATCGTGGGCGACCTGTCGTTCATCTCGCAGACGCTGGTGTGGCCATCGCTCGTGCCCCTGCTCAAGGCGGGTGGTCATGTGCTCATGCTGGTCAAGCCGCAGTTCGAACTGCAGCCCGAGCACATCGGCAAGGGCGGCCTGGTCAAGAGCGAAGCGAGCTACCCGCTGGTGCGCGAACGCATCGGGCAGGTGGTCCAAGACAGCGGCCTCGTGCTGCTCGACTATTTTGAGAGCCCGATCACCGGTGGTGACGGCAACCGCGAATTTCTGGTGTTCGCCCGCCTGCCGGCCTGAGGCCCGCGGCGGTGTCGAACCCGCACATTTCTGGAGAACCCCATGGGCCTGCCCGTGAGTTTTGAATTCTTTCCGCCCAAGACGCCCGAGGGCGTGGAGAAGCTGCGCGCGGTGCGCCAGCAGCTGTATCCCTTGAAGCCCGAGTTCTGCTCGGTCACGTATGGTGCCGGTGGCTCCACGCAGGAAGGCACCTTCAACACCGTGCGCGACATCCTCGCCGAATCGGTGCCGGCGGCCTCGCATTTCTCGTGCATCGGTGCCACCAAGGCCTCGGTGCGCGAACAGCTGGCCACGCTCAAGGGCATGGGCGTGAAGCGCCTGGTGGCGCTGCGTGGTGACTTGCCCAGCGGCTACGGTGCGGGCGGTGAGTTCCATTACGCGAGCGACCTCGTGGCCTTCATCCGCAGCGAGACCGGTGAGGACTTCCACATCGAGGTCGCGGCCTACCCGGAAGTGCACCCGCAGGCCAAGTCGCCCGAATCCGATCTGCAGGCTTATGTGACCAAGGTCCGCGCCGGTGCGCACTCGGCCATCACCCAGTACTTCTACAACAGCGACGCCTACTTCCGTTTTGTGGACGACGCCTACAAGCTCGGCGTCGACGTACCGGTGGTGCCCGGCATCATGCCCATCACCAGCTCCACGCAGCTCATGCGCTTCTCGGACGCCAGCGGCGCCGAGATCCCGCGCTGGATTCGCCTGCGCCTGCAGGCCTTCGGCGACGACACGGCGTCCATCAAGGCCTTTGGCCTGGATGTGGTGACCGACCTGTGCGACCAGTTGCGCAACGGTGGCGTGCCGGCGCTGCACTTCTACACCATGAACCAGAGTGCGGCCACGCTGGAGATTGCGAACCGGCTGCAGCTGTCATGAGTTTGAAGGGCGCGTTCACCCTCGCTCTGGCCACCGTGTTGTGGCTGGGAGGGTGTGCGACGCAGCCGCCGTCCGGCCCACCCCTGTCCAGCACGCCCGCGGCAGGCGATGCGCCCGCGGTGGGTGCGGTGATCCCGCCACAGGTGGGTGAGGTGCCATCCCCAGCGCCCGATGCGGTGGACACGACGCTCGATCGCGAAATCGAGCGGGGTCGCGCGTCTTGGTATGGACCCCGGTTTCACGGACGGCGCACGGCCAGCGGCGAGACCTTCAACATGCACGATCTCACCGCGGCCCACAAGACGCTGCCGTTCGGCACACGCGTGCGGGTGCGCAACCTCGCCAATGGTCAGGAAGTGGCCGTGCGCATCAACGACCGGGGCCCCCATGTGCGGGGCCGCGTCATCGACCTGAGCCGCGCAGCGGCCCAGCAGATCGGCCTGCTTCAGATGGGCGTGGCGACGATCGTGGTGCTGCGCGACTGAAACTTTGATCTGCGTCAAAGGCCGGCGTGGCAGGCTCGCGATCCCCTGTGCGCATTGACGCAGCGCAACATCGAGCGGGTCGAGGTCTTCTGTAATGGGTGCCGGGAATGTTCCCGGCTCGATCACTGAACACCATGAAAAAGACCACTCTGGCCATTGCCTCCCTCGCACTGCTGGCATCGGGTGCTGCCGTTGCGCAAGACTTCACCGCAGGCTCGTTGCTGGTGCGCGCGCGCGCCGTGCACCTGGACAGCGCCAACAAGGACAGCACCGGTCTGGACCTGTCGATCAACAACAAGACGCTGCCCGAGGTGGACTTCACCTACTTCTTCAGCCCCAACCTGGCGGCCGAGCTGGTGTTGACCGTGCCGCAAAAGCAGCGTGTGTACGCCGGCGCCACGCAGATCGGCACGCTGAAGCATTTGCCACCCACCCTCACGTTGCAGTACCACTTCAACCACGCCAGCGGCATCAAGCCCTACGTGGGTGCGGGTGTGAACTACACGCGCTTCAGTTCGGTGGAGCTGCTCGGCGGCGCGGCCGACCTCAAACGCAACAGCTACGGTCTCGCGTTCCAGGCGGGCGTGGACTTCCCCCTGTCCAAAAACCTGTACCTCAACGTCGACGTGAAGAAGGTTTACATCAAGACCGACGTGATCGCCGGCGGCAGCAACATCGGCACCTTCAAGGTGGACCCGGTGCTGGTCGGCGTCGGTCTGGGCTGGCGCTTCTGAGTCGGTGCCGGGGCGAGCGCCTCAGCGCTCGTCAAAGCTGACGACCAGGTGATCGCTCGTGGGGCGCGCCTGGCAGCTCAGCACAAAACCCTGGTCGGTTTCCCAGGGCTCCAGCGTGTAGTTCTTCTCCATCGCCACCGAGCCCTGCATCACCTTGGCCCGGCAGGTGCAGCACACGCCGCCGCGGCACGACCAGGGCAGGTCCAGCCCCGCGTTGAGGGCCACATCGAGCACGCGCTCGTCCCGGTTCATGCGCAGTTCGTGCGGCTTGCCGTCGAGCATCACGGTGAGCGCGACTTCACCCTCGCTGTGCACCGCCGCATCGGCGTGACCCAAGACCACCGCCTTGCGCGCTTCGGCGGGCAGGACGTCGAGCGTCGGCGAGGTGAAGCGCTCGGTGTGCACGCGGTCTGGTCGAACGCCGGCGTCGAGCAAGGCCTTTTCGGTCGCGTCGATCATGGCCTCGGGGCCGCAAATGAAGACCTCGTCCATGCTGGCCACCGGCAGCAGCGTGGCGATGAGCGCGCGCACCTTGTCGCCGTCGATGCGGCCTTCGAGCAGCGGCACCTCCTGCGCTTGCCGCGAGAGGATGTGGATCAAGGTGAGCCGTCCGGCGTACTTGTCCTTGAGGTCCTGCAGCGCCTCGTTGAACATCACGCTGTCCATGCGGCGGTTGCCATAGACCAGCGTGAATTTCGAGGTGGGCGATTCTTCGAGCGTGCTCGCCATGAGCGAGAGGATCGGCGTGATGCCCGAGCCCGCTGCGAAGCCCACGCGGTGCAACGCGCGGGCCTTGTGCACGGTGAAGCGGCCTTCGGGCGGCATCACCTTGAGCAAGTCACCAGCTTTGAGTTGGCTCGCCGCCCAGTTGGAGAACACACCGCCGTCCACCGGCCGGATGCCCAGCGTAAGTTCACCCTGTTGCGTGAGCAGGCTGCGCGGGCTGCTGATGGAGTAGCTGCGCCGCACGTCCTGCCCGTCGATGGTGGCGCGCACCGTGAGGAACTGGCCCGGCTCGAACGCAAACGCCGTGCGTTGCTCGGGCGGGACGGCCAGGGTGATGGCCACCGCGCCCGCGGCCTCGGGGTTGATGCGGGCGATGGGCAGCTCGTGGAAGCGGGGTGCGGTGCTCATGGCATCAATACGGTTTGAAGTAGTCGAAGGGTTCCAGGCAACTCAGGCAGCGGTACATGGCTTTGCACGCGGTGGAGCCGAAGGGCGAGGTCTCGGTGGTGTGGGTCGAGCCGCATTGCGGGCACGGCACCGCTTCGCGTTGCAGCGCCTGGCGCGAAAACTTCATCACGTTGGTGCCCGTCTGGGCGTGGCTGCCGCACTGCGGCGGTGCGATGCCGTAGGCGCGCAGCTTCTCGCGCGCCACATCGCTCATCCAGTCGGTCGTCCAGGCCGGGGCGAGCTGTGTGACCACGCGGGCGCTGAGGCCCGCGTTGGTCAGGGCGGCGCGCACATCGTCCTCGATCTGTCCCATGGCCGGGCACCCGCTGTAGGTGGGCGTGATCACCACCTCGGGCGTGCCGTCGGCACCGGTGCGCACATCGCGCAGGATCCCGAGTTCGCTCAGGCTGACCACCGGGATTTCAGGATCGCTCAGGTCGGCGAGCGCGGCCCAGATCGCAGCGTGCTCAAGTCCCGGGTCGGTCGCTTGCATGGTGGTGCTTCACCACACGGCTTGCGGGTGCGTGCGCGCCAGGCTCTGCATCTCGGCCAGCAGAAAGCCCATGTGCTCCGAGTGCACGCCGAGCTTGCCCTGCGGCACGTGGCCTTGCACCGCCGGGCGCTTGAGCGTGGCTTCCAGAACGGTGTCGTCCACCAGCGCATCCCAGTCGGCCTTGAGGCTGGCGAGATCGGCACCCGTGTTGCTTTGCACCGCGCGCGTTTCGGCGTCGCTTCCGATCCAGAACTCCTGGCAATACGGCAGCAGGTGGTTGAGTGCGGCCTGCGCGCGGGCGTGCGACTCGGCGGTGCCGTCTCCGAAACGCACCAGCCAGTCGCTGGCGTGGCGCAGGTGGTAGCGCACTTCCTTCAATGACTTGGCCGCGATGGCGGCGAGGTGCGCGTCGGCCGAGTTGTGAAGCCTGTCCCACACCAGCACCATGAGCGCGCTGTAGAGGAAGTTGCGCGTGATGGTGGTGGCGTAATCGCGGTCGCCCGAGGCGGTGCTGGCCAGCGCGCCGCTGTGCGGCAGCTCCAGCAAGGTGAGGTTGCGGAACTCGTGCGTGTCGCGGAAGTAGGCCAGGGTGTCTTCGCTCACCCGGCCGTCGGTGCGCGCGCCTTGCAGGTGCTGGAACCGTTGCGTCAGGTCAGCGTCGTCGTTGATGAGCGCGGCGGCGTGCTGGTACAGCATGCGGGCCTGGCCCAGCAGGTCGAGGCTGTTGTTGGCCAGGGCCAGGTCCTCTTCAAGGATGGGCCCGTGACCGCACCACTCGGCGTTGCGTTGGCCGAGCACCAGCGCGTTGTCGGCGAGGTGCAGCAAATAGTCCACGGGTGCGTGGGTGGGGGCCGAGACCATCACATGTGCCCCACTTGGTCGGGGATTTCGTAGAACGTGGGGTGGCGGTACACCTTGTCGGCCGCCGGGTCGAAGAAGCTGTCCTTGCTGTCGGGCTCGCTGGCCGTGATGCTGTTGGACGGCACGACCCAGATGCTCACGCCCTCCTGGCGGCGCGTGTACACGTCGCGCGCCATCTGCAGCGCGTGGGGCGCGTCGCTGGCGTGCAGGCTGCCGCAGTGCTTGTGCTCAAGGCCCTGCTTGCTCCGCACGAAGACTTCCCACAGAGGCCATTCTTTCAGCGCCGTGCTCATGCCGCCTCCTTCATGGCGCGTGCCTGTTGTTTGGCCGCATGGGCCAGGGCCGCCTCGCGCACCCAGGCGCCGTCGTTCCAGGCCTTCACCCGCGTGGCCAGGCGCTCCTTGTTGCAGGGACCGTCGCCGTTGACCACGGCCCAGAACTCGTCCCAGTCGATCTGCCCGTAATCGTGGTGACCACGCGCCTCGTTCCATTTCAGATCGGGGTCGGGCAAGGTCACACCGAGCACCTCGGCCTGCGGCACGGTCGCGTCCACGAACTTCTGGCGCAGGTCGTCGTTGCTGATGCGCTTGATGCCCCAGCGCATGCCCTGCACGCTGTTGGGGCTGTCGGCGTCGGGCGGGCCGAACATGGCCAGGCACTTCCACCACCAGCGGTTCACCGCGTCCTGCACCATGGCCTTCTGCTCGGCCGTGCCCTGCATCATGGTCATGAGCGACTCGAAGCCCTGGCGCTGGTGGAAGCTCTCTTCCTTGCAGACGCGGATCATGGCGCGCGCGTACGGGCCGAAGCTGCAGCGGCACAGCGGGATCTGGTTCATGATCGCCGCGCCGTCCACCAGCCAGCCGACCACGCCCACGTCGGCCCAGGTCAGCGTGGGGTAGTTGAAGATCGAGCTGTACTTGGCCTTGCCCGAGTGCAGCGCATCGAACATCTGGTCGCGGCTGGTGCCCAGCGTCTCGGCCGCGCTGTAGAGGTAGAGGCCATGGCCACCTTCGTCCTGCACCTTGGCCACCAGGATGGCCTTGCGCTTGAGGCTGGGTGCGCGGCTGATCCAGTTGCCCTCGGGCAGCATGCCCACGATCTCGCTGTGCGCGTGCTGGCTGATCTGGCGCACCAGCGTCTTGCGGTAGGCGTCCGGCATCCAGTCGCGCGGCTCGATTTTGCCGTCGGCATCGACCACGGCATCGAAGTGCGCCTGCAGCGCGGTGTCGTGGGGCACCGATTTCAGCGGAGTGCCGGACTTGGCGTCGGCGTCGGGAACGTTGAACGACTGGGTGTACATGCGCGTCTCCTGCGCCGCTGACCGGGCGCGTGGATCGCAGTATAGCCAGTTAGCCGACCGAGCGGTCGGCTAATTTCAACCGCCGGATTCGAGCGCCTGGGATTTGCCCCGGCCGCGCCCCAGGTGGGTCAGCAATTGCGGCAGCGCCTGCTGCAGCACCGCCTTGAGGGTGTGGGGCGGGTTGATCACGAACATGCCGCTGGCGGTCAGCCCCGGCCGGTCGTCCGGGCCGTGCGTCGGGTCCTGACCAATGGCCAGCGTGGCGTTGAGCCAGGGCTTCTGTGCCTGATTGGCCAGCGTCTTGAGCCGGCGTGGCAGGTCGTGCGCTTCGGGCCGCGGAATCACCGGGTACCAAACGAGGTAAGTGCCGGTCGGGAAACGCTTGATTGCCTCTTGTATGCAGGCACTCACTTTCCCGTAATCGTTCTTGATTTCGTAGCTGGGGTCGATCAGCACCACGGCGCGCTTGGAACCGGTGGCCGAGGGCGGCGGTGGCAGCAGCGGGCGCAGGCCCTCGAAACCATCTTCTCGCGCCACCGCGATCTGGCGCCCGGCGTCGAGCTGGGCGATGTTGGCGGCCAGCGTTTTGCTGTCGGTGGGGTGCAATTCAAACAACTTGAGCCGGTCGCGCGATTCGGTGCGCATGAGTTGCTGCATCACGAAAGGCGAGCCGGGGTAGACGCGCAGTGCACCCGACGGGTTGAAGCCCGCGATGATGTCCAGGTAGTCGTCGATGGCCGGCGAGACGTCCTTGGCCGGCGGTCGGTCGGCTGCACGCAGCGCAGCCATCAGCTTGACCACGCCGTCCTTGGCTTCGCCCCCGGTTTCCGTGTAATCGCCATCCAGGCGGTACAAACCGGCGCCCGCGTGGGTGTCGACCAGGGTGATGCCCGCCTCTTTCTGCATCAAATGACGCAGGGTGGCGATGAGGGTGGTGTGCTTGAGCACGTCGGCGTGGTTGCCGGCGTGGAAGGCGTGTCGGTAGCTGAACATCCCGCGATGGTAGCGGTTTGACCACGCCGGACGGGTCTGCAGAATCGAAATTTGCCAGCCATCCCCGCAATTTCGTACAATCGAGGGCTTCGCAGCGAACTGCTGGCTCCGCGGCGAAGCATTCAAACCCACCTAAGAGCGTTCCGTCAGAGAACGACCGACCGTGGAAAAGAGCCGCCAAACCACCTCTTCAAGAGAAAACTCATGACCAAAACGTTCAGCGCAAAACCCGCTGACGTGACGCACGAGTGGTTTGTGATTGACGCGACCGACAAGGTCCTCGGACGAGTTGCCAGTGAAGTGGCTCTCCGTTTGCGCGGCAAACACAAGGCCATTTACACGCCTCACGTCGATACCGGTGACTTCATCGTCATCATCAACGCAGCCAAGATCCGCGTCACGGGCAACAAAGCCCTCGACAAGGTGTACTACCGTCACTCGGGTTACCCCGGCGGTATTTACGGCACCAACTTCCGCGACATGCAGGCCAAGCACCCTGGCCGCGCGCTCGAAAAGGCTGTCAAGGGCATGCTGCCCAAGGGCCCGCTCGGCTACGCCATGATCAAGAAGCTCAAGGTGTACGGTGGTGCAGAGCACCCGCACACCGCCCAACAGCCGCAAGTGCTGGAACTCTAAAGGAGCCTTGAGATGATTGGTGAATGGAACAATGGAACCGGCCGTCGCAAATCCAGCGTCGCCCGCGTTTTCCTGAAAAAAGGCTCTGGCCAGATCGTGGTCAATGGCAAGGACATTCAGGCCTACTTTGGCCGTGAAACCTCCATCATGATCTGCAAGCAACCCCTGCTGCTGACGAACCACGCCGACACCTTCGACGTGATGGTCAACGTGCACGGCGGTGGCGAATCCGGCCAGGCCGGCGCTGTGCGCCACGGCATTACCCGTGCCCTGATCGACTACGACGCCACGCTCAAGCCGGGTCTGTCGCAAGCCGGTTTCGTGACGCGCGATGCCCGCGAAGTCGAACGGAAAAAAGTCGGTCTGCGCTCTGCGCGCCGTCGCAAGCAGTTCAGCAAACGCTAATCTGTCTGGCCCCAACTGCAAAAGCCGCCTTCAAGTCGAACTTGGGGCGGTTTTTGTTTTCTGGGTCAAGGTTGCGTTTGCTTTCACTTTGAAAGGTTTGCATGCGGTTTCGGCTTCTGCGCAGAAAACTCACCGTCAGCGCACCGCGCATGGCGGTGCGCAGCGCGTTGCCGTGGCCGTTCCGCTGGTTGCTGGGCGCGGTCGTGCTGGGTTTCTCGGGCTCACTCGCTTTGTGGGCGTTTGAGTTCGGCCGCGACATCGCAGGTCTGGACCGCGCATCCAAGCAGGAACTCACGCAGTTGCGCAACGAAGTCCAGACCCTGCGCGCCGAGTTGCTCAACGCGCAGTCGGTGGCCAACACGTCGGAGAGCCTGCTCACCACCGAGCGCAGTGCACAAGAACAGCTCGCTGTGCGCATCCGGCAGCTGGAGGCCGACAACGAATTGCTGCGCACCGATCTCGGGTTTTTTGAACGGCTGATACCCGGGGCGGGAGGCGACGCGCTGAGCATCCGCGGCCTGCAGGCCGAGCGCGTGTCGGACACCCAGTGGCGGTGGCAGGCACTCATGATGCAGGCCACCAAAAATGCACCCGACTTCAAAGGCGCGCTGCAGATCACCTTCACCGGCACACTCGATGGCAAACCGTGGTCGCTGGCGCAGGCGCCTGCGCCGCAGCCGGTGCTGATCAAGGGTTACCTGAGGCTGGAGGGCATCGTCGATGTACCGGCACAGGCCATGGTAAAAAACGTGACGGCCAAGATCCTTCAAGGAAGCTCGGTGCGGTCGGTGCAAACATTCCAGCTGTGACAACAGCGATCCGTCGTTTGGAGAACTCCCATGTTCGGCAAGAAAAAACAGCCCCCCATCAAGAGCCTGATTGCGCAGGGCACCCGCATCGAAGGCAATGTGCTGTTTCATGATGGGTTGCGGGTGGACGGTGAGGTCGTGGGGGATATCCGCGCCAGCGACGAACACCCGAGCATCCTGGTGATCAGCGAAGTGGCGGTGGTGACCGGCCAGATCCTGGCCGACCATGTGATCATCAATGGCCACGTCAAGGGTCCGGTGCAGGCCTTCGAATTGCTGGAGCTGCAGCCCAAGGCGCGCATCGAAGGCGATGTGTCCTACAAAGCCCTGGAGATGCACCAGGGGGCCACCATCACTGGTCAGCTCAAACCCATGGTGGGAGGCGTGGAAGACAAACCCACACTGAAATTGGCGGCAAACAACGGCTGAGCGCATTCCCGAGCGATTTGATTTAGTATCTTTCTCATTCCCGGACCGCAGCGTGTCCGCTTTTTCTCCAGTGAACCGGCACCAGGTTCCAACCATCCCCGAGAGGTCATCCATGAGCGCAGTGGCAGAAAACATCCAGACTGAAATGCCGGCCCCGCTGGTGTTCACCGACAGCGCAGCGGCCAAGGTGGCCGAACTGGTGGCCGAAGAAGGCAATCCGGACCTGAAGCTGCGCGTGTTCGTGCAGGGCGGCGGATGTTCCGGCTTCCAGTACGGCTTCACCTTCGACGAGGTGGTCAACGAAGACGACACCACCATGTCGAAGAACGGCGTTTCGTTGTTGATCGATGCGATGAGCTACCAGTACCTGGTGGGCGCCGAGATCGACTACAAGGAAGACTTGGAAGGTGCACAGTTCGTGATCAAGAACCCGAACGCCAACAGCACCTGCGGTTGTGGTTCCAGTTTCAGCGTCTGATCTCGCGGCGCACGGCGCCCAAGCATGAAAAAGGGGAGCCTCAGGCTCCCCTTTTTCATGCCCGCGTGTTGCGGTCTTATTCCGCGCTGGCCTGCTGAACGCTGGCCGCTGCATTCAGGTGAACGCGCTGCAGTTGGGCGACGGCATCGAAGCGGGCGCGCGCCGCCGGATTGATCGGGACGGACTCGCTCTGGCGTGCGATGACCAGCGGGTCCTGGTGGACACCGTTGTCGCGGAACTCGAAGTGCAGGTGCGGGCCGGTGGAGGCGCCCGTGGAGCCCACGGCACCGATCCAGTCGCCTTGATCGACCTTCTGGCCTTGACGCACGCCGATGCGGCTCAGGTGGGCGAACAGCGTGGTCTGGTTGCTGCGGTGGCGGATGATGATCACGTTGCCATAGCCTCGCTGCACGCCGGCGAACTCGACCACGCCATCGGCAATGGTGCGCACAGGTGTGCCGGTGGGCGCGGCGTAATCCACGCCCAGGTGAGCCTTGCGGGTGCCCGAGATGGGATGGAAGCGCATGCCGTAGCCGCTGCTCACGCGCGAAAACTCCAGCGGCGACGACAGGTAAAACTTGCGCGAACTCTCGCCGTTGAAACCGTAGTACGCGCCGCGCTGGCCAGGTTCTTCAAACCACACACCTTCGTACTTGCGGCCGTTGTTGACGAACTCGGCGCTGAGCACGCGGCCGGTGCGCAGGCTTTCGCCGTCGGCTTCCAGACTTTCATAGACCACACTGAAGCGGTCACCCTGGCGCAGGTCGCGGCGGAAGTCGATGTCGCTGGAGAACATTTCCGCCAGCTGAACCGCCACAGGGTCGGGGATGTTGGCCGCGTCTGTGGCGGCAAACAGCGAACTGCGGATCACACCGCTGGCCAACCGGGGCGAGGCGGTGAGTTCACCGGTCTCCAGGCGCGACTTGAAGCCTTCGGGGCTGTTCTCGATCACGAGGCGGGTGAACTGGCGGTCGTCGTTGGCGATCCAGCGCGAGGTCAGGCGCTGCAGTTCCTGGCGGTCATTGGTCTCGACGCTCACAAGGCGACCCGCACGGCCCAGCAATTGCCGGGCTGCCGCGTCGGTGCGCAGAAAACCCTGGGCTTCGGTGTCCACCACGCCCAGGCGTTGAAGCAGGCTCTGGGCGGTGTCGTCGCGGCGCGTCATGTCGCTGCGGAACAGAACGAAGTCGTTGGAAGAGACCGCCAAGGCGCTGGGCACTTCGACTGCGGGAGGAGCGAGGCTTTCGACGACCTGGCGGACCGGGAGGTCGGCGGCGTCGGGCGCGAGTGGTGCGATGCCGAAGGCGGTGACGCCGGTGCCCAGCAGCAAGGCACCGATGCCGCCCATGATGCGGCGGGGGTGGCGAGCGAGGCTTTGACGAACAGCGTCGGCGACCCGGGACAGCGAATGAAGCAATGGACGGATCAAAATCGGTGTTTCCTGAAAACGTGACCAACGGTCTGTTGGATGGGACACACAGGCTGATGAGCCCACGCGGAACAAGTTCACATTCATTGCGCCTGGGCGATGAACCGGATCCGACGTGTGCAAAAACTGCGCCAACTAAAATCCGTCACTGGGCGCGAAGTATATCGACCACCCTGTAACCCGCCTGTCAAAAAACGCATATGAATCCCAGCTCTCACGCATCACAAAGTACTCACGCCATCCATCCTGTTGAGGGTGCACTGACGGACGGTGTGAAAAATGCCTTGAGCGTGACACTTCGGGGGTGCGAAGAATTGATCCCGCAGGCCGACTGGGTCAAAAAATTGTCGCGGTCGGAAAACACCGGCCAGCCGCTGCGCATCAAGCTGGGGCTGGACCCCACCGCTCCCGACATCCACATCGGCCACACGGTGGTGCTCAACAAGATGCGCCAGTTGCAAGACCTGGGGCATCAGGTCATTTTCTTGATCGGGGACTTCACCAGCTTGATCGGCGACCCTTCGGGCCGCAACAACACGCGCCCGCCGCTGACCACCGAGCAGATCCAGGTCAACGCCGAGACCTATTACAAACAGGCCAGTCTGGTGCTGGACCCGGCCAAAACCGAGATTCGCTACAACAGCGAATGGAGCCTGCCGCTGGGTTCGATGGGCATGATCCAGCTCGCGGCCAAGTACACGGTGGCGCGCATGATGGAGCGCAACGATTTCCACGACCGCTTCAAGGCCGGCACGCCGATCAGCGTGCACGAGTTCCTGTACCCGCTGATGCAGGGCTACGACTCGGTGGCACTCAAGAGCGACCTCGAACTCGGGGGCACCGACCAGAAATTCAACCTGCTCATGGGCCGCCACCTGCAGGCCGAGTACGGCCAGGAGCCGCAGTGCATCCTGACGATGCCGTTGCTGGAAGGCCTGGACGGCGTGGACAAGATGTCCAAGAGCAAGAACAACTACATCGGCATCACCGAGCCGGCCAACTCGATGTTCGCCAAGGTGCTGAGCATCTCCGACACGCTGATGTGGCGCTGGTACACGCTGCTGTCGTTCCAGTCGCTGGCGCACATCGAAGCCTTGAAGCAGGCGGTCGCCCAGGGGGCGAACCCGAAGGACGCCAAGGTGGCGCTGGCCAAGGAAATCACCACGCGTTTCCACAGCGCTGCGGCAGCCGATGCGGCCGAGCAGGACTTCATCAACCGCAGCAAAGGCGGCGTGCCGGACGAGATCCCCGAGGTGTCGCTGTCGGGTGCGCCTTTGGGCATCGGCTCGTTGCTCAAATCGTCGGGTCTGGCACCGTCCACCAGCGAGGCCAACCGTCTGATCGAGGGGGGTGGTGTGCGGGTGGATGGGGTGGTGATCAGCGACAAGGCTTTGAAGCTGCCAGCCGGAACGTTTGTGGTGCAGGTCGGCAAGCGGAAATTTGCTCGGGTTCTTCTCGGCTGAACGCGTTTCGTTCACCGACCTCGCGGGTTTGGAGCGGCGTCGCGCTCCGAACAGTTCAAGGAAACAGCGGCTTCACGTTCCAGATGTCGCTGGCGTATTCACGGATGGTGCGGTCCGATGAGAACGCGCCCATGCCGGCCACGTTCAGAACAGCGTGGCGCGTCCATTCGTCTGGCGTGCGGTAGAGCGCATCCACCTTGTGCTGCGTGGCCAAATAATCGGTGTAGTCGGCCAGCAGCAGGTAGTAGTCGGACTCCAGCAGCGTGCGCGTGATGTCGTGGAAGCGCCCGGGCTCCTCGGGGCTGAAGGCGCCTTCGGCGATGCGGTCGATGGCGGTCTTGAGGTCGTAGTTGTGGTCGTAGTAGCGGCGCGGGTTGTAGCCGCTGGCGCGCAGCGCCGCCACCTGCTCGGTGCGGTGGCCAAAGATGAAGATGTGCTCCAGCCCCACGTGTTCGGCGATCTCGATGTTGGCGCCGTCCCAGGTGCCGATGGTCAGCGCGCCGTTGAGCGCGAACTTCATGTTGCCGGTGCCCGAGGCTTCGGTGCCGGCGGTGGAAATCTGCTCGGAGAGGTCGGCCGCCGGGATGATGACTTCGGCCAGTGAGACGCGGTAGTTGGGGATGAACACCACCTTGAGCTTGTCGCCGATGCGCTTGTCGTGGTTGACCACACGCGCCACGTCGTTGATGAGCTTGATGACGAGTTTGGCCATGAAATAGGCCGAGGCCGCCTTGCCGGCAAAGATCACCGTGCGCGGCACCCAGTCGGCGTGCGGGTGCGCCAGGATCTGCTGGTAGCGCGTGACCACGTGCAGCACATTGAGCAACTGCCGCTTGTACTCGTGCATGCGTTTGATCTGCACGTCGAACAGGCTGGCGGGATTCACGATCACGCCGGTCTCAAGTGCGATGCGTTCGGCCAACCGTTGTTTGTTCTGCGCCTTGGCGGCCTGGAAGGCGCTGACGAACTCGGGATCGGTGGCCAGCGGGCGCAGCTGTTCGAGTTCGTCGAGGTTGCGCCGCCAGGTGGTGCCGATGCGTGCGTCGATCAGGCTGGCCAACGGACGGTTGGCCTGCGAGAGCCAGCGCCGCGGCGTGATGCCGTTGGTCTTGTTGCAGAAACGTTCGGGGTAGAGCCGCGCAAAGTCGGCAAAGATGGTCTGCACCATCAGCTGGCTGTGCAGCGCCGAGACGCCATTGACCTTGTGGCTGGCCAGCACCGAGAGGTAGGCCATGCGCACGCGGCGCTGGCCGCGTTCGTCGATCAACGACACGCGGCGCAGCAGGTCGTTCTCGCCCGGAAAACGCTCGTGCACCTCGGCCAGAAAGATCGCGTTCAGGTCGTAAATGATGCGCAGGTGGCGCGGCAGCAGGCGGCCCATCAGCTCCACCGGCCAGGTCTCCAGCGCCTCCTGCATGAGGGTGTGGTTGGTGTAGCTGAACACCTTTTTGCAGATGTCCCAGGCGGTGTCCCACTCCAGGCCTTGCTCGTCCACCAGCAGGCGCATGAGCTCGGGCACGGCCAGCGCGGGATGGGTGTCGTTGAGGTGAATCGCCACGCGCTCAGTGAAGAGGGCGAAGTCGCCCTGGTGCTTCTTGAAGCGGCGCACGATGTCCTGCAGCGAGGCGCTGACGAAGAAGTACTCCTGGCGCAGGCGCAGCTCCTTGCCGTGCTCGGTGCTGTCGTCGGGGTAGAGCACGCGCGAGACGTTTTCCGACGCGTTCTTGGCCTCCACCGCGCGCATGTAGTCGCCCTTGTTGAAGGCATCCAGGTTGATGCCGCTGGTGGCGCGCGCGGTCCACAGGCGCATGGTGGCCACGCTGCTGAGCTCGTGGCCGGGCACGCCGGTGTCGTAGGCGGTGGCGATCACGTCGTCGGTCTCCACCCAGCGCACGTTGCCACCCGCCTGCACCAGGCGCCCACCGAATTGCACCGTGTAGCTGAACTCCGGGCGCATGAATTCCCACGGGTTGCCGTTGACCAGCCAGTAGTCGGGCTCTTCCACCTGACGGCCGTCGACGATGCGCTGCGCGAACATGCCGTAGTCGTAACGGATGCCGTAGCCCATGCCGGGGATGCCCACGGTGGCCATGGAGTCGAGGAAACACGCGGCCAGCCGCCCCAGGCCGCCGTTGCCGAGACCCGCGTCGGCTTCCAGGTCGATCAGCGAATCGAAGTCCACCCCGAGCTGGGTGCAGGCCGTGCGGGCCTCGTCGAGGATGCCCACCGAGAGCAGTGCGTTGGTGAGCGCGCGTCCGGTCAGGAACTCCATCGAGAGGTAGTACACGCGCTTGGCGTCGTCGTCCTGCGCGGTGGCCAGCGTCTCGCGCCAGCGGTGCATCATGCGGTCGCGCACCGCGTGGAACAGGGCGAACAGCCAATCGCGCCGGGTGGCCGATCGCGGGTCGCGGCCGACCGAGTAGACGAGGCGGTTGGCGATCGACTTGCGCAAGGCGTCCACGCCGTTGTCGAGGTGGTCGTATTCGAACGGCACGGGTTCAATGGGGAGCGTGGTGTCGGGCATGGCGTTGAGCTCTGTGGTGGGGGCTGAAGGGCTGAAGCAATAAGCGTGCTGGCGTGGCGTTCAGGTGGGCAGCACCGAGCGGTAGACCTGCAGGTACTCGCCCGCCGCGCGCTCCCAGCCGAAGCGCAGCGCCATGGCGTGGCGCTGAACGGCGCGCCAGTCGGCCGGGCGCCGCTGCAGTGCAAAGGCGCGCTTGAGCGCCGAGAGCAGGCTCGGCACGTTCAGGTCTTGAAACACGAAGCCGCTGGCACTGCCGTCGTCCAGGTGCTCCAGGCTGCAGTCGACCACGGTGTCGGCCAGACCGCCCACCGCGCGCACCAGGGGGAGCGTGCCGTAGCGCAGGCCGTAGAGCTGGGTCAGTCCGCAGGGCTCGAAGCGGGAGGGCAGCAGGATCACGTCGGCCCCGGCGATCACGCTGTGCGCCAGCGCCTCGTCGTAGCCCACGGTGAGCGCCACCTGGCCGGGGTGGCGTTGGGCGCAGCCGCGCAAGGCCTGTTCGATGGCGGCGTCGCCCGAGCCCAGCACCGCGAGTTGTCCGCCGCGCTGCACCAGCTCGTCCACCACGGCGGGCAGCAGGTGCAGGCCCTTTTGTTCGGTCAGGCGGCTCACCACCGAGAACAACAGCGCATCGGGTTGTGGTGTCAGCCCCATGCGTTGCTGCAGCCGGGCCTTGGCCTGGGCCTTGCCCTGCAGGTGGTCGGCATCAAATCCGGGTTGCACCAGCGGGTCGGCCGAGGGGTTCCACACCGCGTCGTCCACCCCGTTGAGGATGCCGTGCAGGTGCGCCTGGCGCTGGCGCAGCACGCCGTCCAGGCCGCAGCCCTGCTCGGCTCCGGTGATCTCGTGCGCGTAGGTCGGGCTCACGGTGGTGATGGCGTCGCTGTACTTCAGCCCCGCTTTCATGAAGCTGATCTGACCGTGGAACTCCAGCCCCTGGAGGTGGAAGAACCCATCGGGCAAGCCCAGGCGCGGGCGCAGGCCGGCGTTGAACACCCCCTGGTAGGCCAGGTTGTGGATGGTGAACACGGTGGCCGGCCGGTGTTCGGCGGTGCGCGCGAGTTCGCGCAGGTAGGCAAACGCCAGGCCGGTGTGCCAGTCGTGGCCGTGCACCACATCGGGCCGCCAGGCGGTGTCCAGACCCGTTCCCAGCAGGGCCGCGGCCCAGCCCAGCCAGGCGAACTGTTCGGCGCTGTCGGGCCAGGGTTGGCCGGTGGCGTCGAGGTAGGGGCTGCCGCTGCGCTCGTACAGGCCCGGCGCGTGCAGCAACCAGACCGGCATGCCGCTGTCGGTGATGCGCCCGGCGCGCAGCCAGGGCGTGGGCCCGTGGGCCGACATGGCCTGCGGCCCGAGACCCGGGGGCAAGCCCGGGCCGCCCCCGGCCGGCACCAGCAGGGTGGGGCCTTCGGGCGTGACGCCCGCCACCACGCCGGGGAAGGCCGGCAACAACAGGCGCACATCCGCGCCCAGGGCCTGGAGTGCGGGCGGCAAGCCCGCGCTCACATCGGCCAGCCCGCCGGTCTTGAGCAGCGGGAAGACTTCGGAACAGACGTAGAGAACCTTCAGGGTCATTCGAGTTTTTCCAGCATTTCGCGGGTCACCAGCACCACGCCGCTCGGCGTGCGAAAGAAGCGGCGCGTGTCTTCCGCCGCGTCCACCCCGATCTTCATGCCGGGCGGGATCACGCAGCCGTTGTCGACCACCACCTTGTGCAGTTCGCAGCCGCGGCCGATGTCGACCTCGGGCAGGATGACCGACGCTTCCACCGAGGCATAGGAGTGCACGCGCACGCGCGAGAACAGCACCGAGCGGCGCACCAGCGCGCCCGAGATGATGCAGCCACCCGAGACCAGCGAGTCGACCGCGCAGCCGCGGCGGCCGTCGTCGTCGAACACGAACTTGGCCGGTGGCAGTTGTTCCTGGTAGGTCCAGATCGGCCACTCGCGGTCGTACATGTCGAGCTCGGGAATGGTGTTGGTGAGGTCGAGGTTGGCGGCCCAGTAGGCGTCGATCGTGCCCACATCGCGCCAGTAGGCCGGCGCCTCGGGGGAACTCTTCACGCACGACAGGCCGAACGGGTGCGCCACCGCGTCACCGGCGGCCACCATGGCCGGGATGATGTCCTTGCCGAAATCTCGGCTGGAGCCGGGGGTGGTGGCGTCGCGCTTGAGCGCTTCAAACAGGTGCTCGGTGTTGAACACGTACACGCCCATGCTGGCCAGCGCGGTGTCGGGCTTGCCGGGCATGTGCGGCGGTTTTGCAGGCTTTTCCAGGAAGCGCACGATGTTGCGCCCGGCGTCGATGTCCATCACGCCGAAGGCGGTGGCCTCGGCCAGCGGCACCTCGATGCAGGCCACGGTGCACTTCTTGCCCAGCGCCACGTGGTCGGCGATCAGGCTGGCGTAGTCCATCTTGTAGATGTGGTCGCCCGCGAGCACCAGGATGTACTCGGGCTTGTGCGCGCGCAGGATGTCCAGGTTCTGGTAGACGGCGTCCGCCGTGCCGAGGTACCAGCTCTCGTCGTCCATGCGTTGCTGGGCCGGCAGCAGGTCGATGAACTCGTTGAATTCGTTGCGCAGGAAACTCCAGCCGCGCTGCAGGTGGCGCAGCAGGCTGTGCGACTTGTACTGCGTGAGCACGCCGATGCGGCGCACGCCGGAGTTCAGGCAATTGGAGAGCGCGAAGTCGACGATGCGGAACTTGCCGCCGAAGTACACCGCCGGTTTGGAGCGCCGATCGGTCAGGGCGTGCAGGCGCGAGCCGCGTCCGCCCGCCAGCACCAGGGCGATGGTGCGCCGGGCGAGTTGCTGGGGGGATGTCTTTTCCATGTGTGTCTCCGTGGGTGTGTTGGGCGGGTGCGTCTTGGTGCGCACTGACGGGATGGATCGCGTGAACAGGGCGTGTGGCTACGGTATTCGGCCGTGTGCGCGCGCCATGGCGAGCAGGCGTTCGGCGGGGCGGTGGTCCACCTGGCGCCAGTCAAAGCGCCATTCCCAACAGCCGGTGGCCTGCCCCGGCGTGTTCATGCGGTGTTTGCCGTCCAGGCCCAGCACGTCCTGAAACGGCAGCACCAGCGTGTTGGCCACCGACTGCGACAGCGCGGTGATCAGCGTCCAGTGTGGCTCGGTGTCCACCGCCGGGCCAAGGTAGGCGCGCGCGGCGGCCTTGTCGTGCACCGAGGCGGCGCGCCACCAGCCCAGGGTGGTGTCGTTGTCGTGCGTGCCGGTGTAGGCCACGGAGTCGCGGGTGAGGTTGTGCGGCAGGTAGGGGTTGGCCGGTCCGCCACCAAAGGCGAACTGCAGGATGCGCATGCCGGGAAAGCCACAGGCCTCGCGCAACGCCGTCACCTCGGGCGTGATGAGACCCAGGTCTTCCGCGATGATGGCCAGCGGACCGAGCTCAGCCTGCAGCTCGGCAAAAAACGGCAGACCCGGGCCGCTTTGCCAGCGGCCCGCCACTGCGGTGGGCTCACTCGCCGGGATTTCCCAATGCGCCTCGAAGCCGCGAAAGTGGTCCAGCCGCACCACGTCCACCTGCTGGAACAGGTGGGCCACGCGGTCCTTCCACCAGCGGTAGCCGTTTTGCGCCATGACCGGCCAGTTGTAGAGCGGGTTGCCCCAGCGCTGGCCGGTGGCGCTGAAATAGTCGGGCGGCACGCCGGCCACCACCTCGGGCTCGAAGTCGTCGCCCAGCAGGAACTGGTCGGCGTGGGCCCACACGTCCGCGCTGTGGTGCGCCACGAAGATCGGTGCGTCGCCCACCACCTGCACGCCCCGGCTGCGCGCGTAGTCGCGCAGCGCCTGCCACTGCACCCAGAAGCGCCACTGCACGAATTGCCAGAAACCCAACGCCTTGGGCGCGTGCTGGCGCACCTCGTCCAGCGCGGCCGGGTCGCGCTGCGCCAGCGGCGCGGGCCACTGCGGCCAGCTGCCGAGGTGGCGTTCGCTGAGCACCATGAAGAGCGCGTAGTCGTCGAGCCAGTGCGCGTGTTCGGTGCAGAAGTCGGCCAGCGCGGCGCGGCAGTCGTCGCTGGCGCGCAGGCTGAAACCGTCCCAGGCCTTGCGCAGGCTGGCCATGCGCCAGGGCGCCACGCGGGTGAAGTCGCAGCGGTGGTGGTCGAAACCCTGGGAGGGCATCCAGGGCAGCCAGCCCATCTGCACCAGGTCGTCCAGATCCACCATGAGCGGGCTGCCGGCAAACGCCGACACGCTCTGGTATGGCGAGTTGCCCGGGCCGGCCGGCGACAGCGGCAGGATCTGCCACATCGACTGGCCGGCCGAGGCGAGCCAGTCCACGAAGTGGCGCGCACCGATGCCGAGGTCTCCCGAGCCGTTGGGGCCGGGCAGGCTGGTGATGTGCAGCAGCACGCCGCTGGTGCGGCGCGAGAGAAACGGGTGGAGGTGGGTGTTCATGGCGGATGGCCACTGGATGCATGCAAGGGCTGGACCAGCACCCACACGCTGGCTTCTTGCAGCGGCAGGTGGCCGACGGCCGAGTCGCCCGCCTCACCCGGCAGCACCACCCTTGCGCGCGCGCTGTTGAGCAACACGCCCCAGTCGCCGGGCGGCAGTTGCAACTGTGCGCGGCCGTGGTCGGCGTGCCAGACCAGCAGCAGGCGCTCCCGCGGCGGTGCGCCGCCTTCGCCCACGGTGACCAGGGCGGTGAGCGTGTGGCGGTCGCGGGCCTGCCAGGCGTCTGGCCGCAGCGGCTGGCCGTCGGTGTCGAGCCAGGCGATGTCGGGCACGTTGCCAGTGCCTTCGAACCAGCGCGCGTGGCGCAGGCCAGGGTGCTGCCGCCGCAGCGCCGCGAGGCGGGCCACGAAGTCCGTGAGTTCGGCGTCGGCACGGGTCCAGTCCAGCCAGGTGGTGGCGTTGTCCTGGCAGTAGCTGTTGTTGTTGCCGTGCTGGCTGTGGCCCAGTTCGTCGCCGGCGAGCAGCTGAGGCGTGCCCTGCGCGCAGAACAGCGTGGCCAGCAGCGCACGGCGCCACTGGCCGCGGCGGTGCAGCACCACGGGGTCGTCGGTCGCGCCTTCCACACCGCCGTTGGCGCTGAGGTTGTGACCGTGGCCGTCGTGGTTGTTTTCCCCGTTCGCGGCGTTGTGTTTGTGCTGGTAGGCGGTGAGATCGGCGAGGTTGAAGCCGTCGTGCGCGGTGACCATGTTCACGCTGGCCACAGGCCGACGACCGCGCTGGTGGAACACATCGCCGCTGGCGCACAACCGGGTGGCGAGTTCGCCGCGCGTGCCGTGGTGGCCGAGCCAGAAGGCCCGCACGCCGTCGCGGAAGCGGTCGTTCCACTCCAGCCATCCCGCTTCAAATCCACCCAGCTGGTAGCCGTTCGGCCCCACGTCCCAGGGCTCGGCGATGAGGCGCACGTTGCGCAGCACCGGGTCGTGCGCCATGGCACTGAGCAGCGCGCTGCGCGGGTTGAAGGCATGGCCCAGCGCCGCGTCGCGACCCAGCGAGACGGCGAGGTCAAAGCGGAAACCGTCCACGCCGAAGGCCTGCACCCACCAGCGCAGGCTGTCGAGCACCCACTGCTGCACGCGCGGTTCGCTGAACGCCAGGGTGTTGCCGGTGCCCGTGAAGTTGTGCGGCACGCCGTGTTCGCCCATGGCGTACCAGCGGTTCTGGCCCAGGCCGCGCCAGCTCAGCGTGGGGCCGTCGAGGTCGCTTTCGGCCGTGTGGTTGAAGACCACGTCGAGCACCACCTCGATGCCGGCGCGGTGCAGGGTGTCGACCATGCGGCGGAACTCGGCGCGCACGGCAGCGGTGTCGTCGGCCCGGACGGGGTCTTCTCCAGCGGTGGCCGCCGCGTAGGCCGGCTCGGGCGTGAACGCGTTGAGCGTGTTGTAGCCCCAGTGGTTGTTCAATCCCCGTTCGATCAGGTGGCGCTCGCTGATGTGCTGGTGCACCGGCAGCAGGCAGACGGTGGTGATGCCCAGGCGCTGCAGGTGCTGCACCACGGCGGGGTGGGCGAGGGCCGCGTAGGTGCCGCGCTGGTGCTCAGGAACCAGTGGGTGCAGGCGGGTGAGGGCCTTCACGTGCGCTTCGTAGATCACCACGCGGTCGCTGGCGACGGCGGGGCGGGGCGCGATGGCCCGGCCCGCGGCCAGCTCGGCCTGCGCGTCCACCACCACACAGCGCGGCAGGTGGGCCGCGTTGTCGGTCGGGTCGGGCTGGTGTTCGTTCCAGGCTTGCGTGGGGTGCAGCGGGTCGGCGCAGGCGTGGCCGGTTTGCAGGGCCAGGTGTTCGGTGTTGCCCACCAGGGCGAGTGCCCACGGGTCGAGCAGGAGGTGCGCGGGATTGAAGCGGTGGCCGGCTTCGGGCTGCCACGGGCCGCTGGCGCGCAAGCCGTATGGCTGGCCGGCGCCGATCCCGGGCACGAAGGCCGACCACACGCCGTCACCGGCGGGCTGCAGCGCCACGCGCCGGTGTTCCACCGGGGCGCCGGGCTCGAACAGGCAGACGTCCAGCCCGTGGGCATCGGGCGCCCAGACCGAGAAGTGCACGCCGTTCTCGCCACCTTGGACGTGGAGATGCGCACCCAGTGCCGGAGCGTCGCAGGGGACCGTCATGCCTGTTCTGGCTGGAGCCACAACACACCGAGCGGAGGCAGCGTGAAGCTCGCCGACCAGCGCTGGCCGTGCTGTGCCAGGTCGTCGGCCAGCACGCGGCCGTGGTTGCCCACGTTGCTGCCGCCGTAGTGGCTGGAATCGGTGTTGAGCCGCTCTTGCCAGTGCCCGCCGTGCGGCAGGCCCACGCGGTAACCGTGGCGCACCAGGGGCGTGAGGTTGGCGATCACCACCACCGTGTCTTCGAGTGCGTGGCCGTAGCGGGCGAAGGCCAGCACCGAATGGTCGGCGTCGTCCACCACCAGCCACTGGAAGCTGTAGGGATCGGTGTCGCGCGCGAAGAGGGCTGGCGCGCTGCGGTAGATGTGGTTGAGGTCGCGCACCAGGTGCTGCACACCGGCGTGCGCCGGGTCTTGCAACAGGTGCCAGGGCAGCTCGGCGTCGTGGTCCCACTCGGTCGTGGGCGCCAGCTCGGCGCCCATGAAGAGCAGCTTCTTGCCCGGGTGGGCGTACATCCAGGCGTAGAGCGCGCGCAGGTTGGCCAGCTGTTGCCAGCGGTCACCGGCCATCTTGTTCAGCAGCGAGCCCTTGCCGTGCACCACCTCGTCGTGCGAGAGCGGCAGCACGTAGTCTTCGGTGTGCGCGTACATCATCGCAAACGTCATCTGGTTGTGGTGCCAGCGGCGGTGGATCGGGTCGAGACCGAAGTACGACAGGGTGTCGTGCATCCAGCCCATGTTCCATTTGTGGTCGAAGCCCAGCCCGCCCTCAGCCACCGGACCGGTCACGCGCGGGAACGCGGTGGACTCTTCGGCCATGGTGCTGGCGCGGGGCGCCTCCTGGTGCAGCACCTCGTGCACCTCGCGCAGGAAGGCAATCGCCTCCAGGTTCTCGCGCCCGCCGTGCTCGTTGGGCACCCATTCGCCCGCCGGGCGGCTGTAGTCGCGGTACAGCATGGAGGCCACCGCGTCCACGCGCAGGGCGTCGATGCCGTACTGCTCGACCCAGAACAGTGCGTTGCCCACGAGAAAGTTGCGCACCTCGTGACGGCCGAAGTTGTAGATGAGGGTGTTCCAGTCGCGGTGGAAACCTTCGCGCGGGTCGGCATGCTCATAGAGCGCCGTGCCGTCGAAACGGGCCAGCGCGTGTTCGTCGGTGGGAAAGTGGGCGGGCACCCAGTCCAGGATGATCTTCAGGCCGGCGGCGTGCGCGGTCTGCACGAACCGGCGGAACGATTCGGGCGAGCCGTGACGCGCGGTGGGGGCGTACAGGCCGGTGGGCTGGTAGCCCCACGAGGCGTAGAACGGGTGCTCGCTCACCGGCATCAGTTCGAGGTGCGTGAAGCCCATGTCCACCGCGTAGGGGACAAGGTGGGTGGTGAGGTCGTCCCAGGTGGGCACGGTGTGCGGCCCGTCGGGCCGGCGCCACGACCCCGCGTGCACTTCGTAGATGGCCATGGGCAGGTCGGGGCGTTCGTGGGCGGCGCCGCCCCGGTCGGCGGGCGCGCGCAGGGGCGCGCACACGCGCGCGGCGTTGCCCGGGGGCAGCTCGGTTTCCCGGGCGTAGGGGTCGGTCTTGAACACGTGGCGGCCATCGCTGCCCTGCACGTCGAACTTGTACCAGTCGCCCACCGAAGCGCCGGGCACGAACAGCTCCCACACGCCGCACTCGGGGCGCAGGCGCATGGGCTGCGCGCGCCATTGGTTGAAGTCGCCCACCAGGCCCACCTGGCGAGCGTGCGGTGCCCAGACGGCGAACGCGGTGCCGCCCTGCCCGTCGAGGGTGGTGGCGTGGGCGCCGAGCTTCTGCCAGGGCCTCAGGTGCTTGCCTTCGGCCAGCAGCCAGACATCGGTCTCGCCGAGCCAGACACTGGCGGTGGAGGGGGCTGCGGTGGGTGTGGGTGTGGGTGTCATGGGTGCGGCGTGTCGGCTCATTCTGGCACCGCTCGCACCGGGATGGTCGTTGTCCTTCAGCTTCACACCAGGCGGTTGCCCGACAATCCGTTCATGACGCCCGCCCAAGCCCGACTCCTCACGCCCCAACGCCTGCTCATGGCGTCGGTGGTGGTGGCCCTCATGACCATCGCCCTCAAGACGGGGGCCTGGTACATCACCGACTCGGTGGGGTTGCTGTCGGACGCCATGGAGTCGCTGGTCAACCTGGCCAGCGCGATCTTCGGCCTGGTGATGGTGACGATCGCGGCGCGCCCAGCCGACGAAGACCACCCCTATGGCCACCACAAGGCCGAGTACTTCTCATCCGGTTTCGAAGGCATCCTCATCATCGCGGCGGCGCTGGGCATCATCTGGGTCGCCGGGCACCGGCTGTTCGATCCGCAGCCGATCGCGCAGGTGGGCTGGGGCCTGGCGCTCTCGGTGGTCAGTTCCGCGCTCAACGGCCTGCTGGCCTGGGTGATGTTTCGCGCCGCGAAGGAACACCGCTCGATCGCGCTGGAGGCCGACGCCAAACACCTGGTCACCGATGTGTGGACCTCGGTGGGTGTGGTGGTGGGCATCGCGCTGGTGAGCTTCACCGGCTGGCTCTGGCTCGACCCGCTGGTGGCCATGGGAGTGGCGGCCAACATCCTGAAAGAAGGTTTTCACCTCCTGTGGCGCTCGTCGCAGGGCCTGATGGACGAAGCGGTGGAGCCCGAAGTGATGGTCACCATCCAGCAGACGCTGGATGAGCTGGTGTCCGCCAACCGTGGTGCCAACGTGATCCGTTTTGACCATGTGAGCACGCGCCGGGCCGGTCAGCGGCGTTTCGTGGACCTGCACATGCACATGCCGCCGGGCTGCACACTGGGGCAGGCCGCTGCGGTGCGCGGCACCGTGGAGCGAAAGCTCATGAGCGCCGTGCCGGGGTTGCGGGCGACCATCCAGCTCCTGCCCAGCGATGTCGAGGCACACCTGGACGACGCGAAGGATCCGGTGTGATTGGCCTGTTGCAGCGCGTGAGCGAAGCCCGCGTGGACATTGCCGGTGAGGTGGTGGGACAGATCGGCCCCGGCCTGCTGGTGCTGCTGTGCGCCGAGCCCGACGACACCGAGGCCGTGGGCGGGAAGATGCTGGCCAAGATCCTGAAACTTCGCATCTTTGGCGACGCCGCCGGCAAGATGAACCTGAGCGTGCAGGACATCGCGGGGGGCTTGTTGATCGTGAGCCAGTTCACCCTGGCGGCCGACACCAAGAGCGGCAACCGGCCCGGCTTCACCGCGGCCGCGCCGCCCGCGCTGGGCGAGGCGCTCTACGACGCCTTCGTGAAGGCCGCGCGCGCGGCACACCCGTCGGTGCAGACGGGCCGCTTTGGTGCCGACATGAAGGTGCACCTGGTCAACGACGGACCGGTGACCATTCCCCTGCAGATCAAGGCTTAACGGTAAGGGTCCGGTTGGCCCAGACCGGCAAGAATCTCGGTTTCGCGCGCTTCCATTTCCTCGGCGTCGGCCTCGCTGGTCTCGTGGTCCCACCCCTGCGCGTGCAGGGTGCCGTGCACCAGCAGGTGCGCGTAGTGCTCGGCCAGCGGCTTCTTGAGCTCGGCGGCCTCGCGTGCCACCACCGGCGCGCACAGCACCAGGTCGGCCATCACCATCGGTTCGGTGGCGTAGTCGAAGGTCAGCACATTGGTGGCGTAGTCCTTGCCCCGGTAGTCGCGGTTGAGCGCCTGACCTTCCTCCGCGTCGACGATGCGCACGGTGATTTCGGCATCGGCGTCCAGCGCGTGGCGGATGCAGCGCGCGACCGTGTGGCGCGGCAGCGCGGCGCGGTGCGTGGCGGCGTCCTGCAGATCGCCGAACTGCAGGGACAAGGTGAGTGCGGGCAGTGCCATCAGCGTTTGGCCGGTTGGGCGAAGCAGTTGGCCAGCAGCGTCTGCTCCTGCGCCGTGTGGTCGGCGGCCAGAAAACTCAGCTCACCTTTCATGCCTTGCGTGTACCAGCGCAGGCTGTTCTGTTCGTCCAGCGCGATGAAGCGCACCCCGGTGGTGGCGCGGCGGCCTTGCAGCATCACCGTGCGGCCGTTGAAATGCAGGGCGGCGAAGGCGTTGCCGTTGCTCAGGTTGAGGTAGACCAGCTCGATCTCGCTGCCGCCGTCGCAGCGGTAGGTGACGGACTGGCTGCTGAAAACGAGCGCCGGCGCGGCCGGAGCGGCTGCGGGCGGCGTGCCCTGGGCGGCCACGGCCAAAGGCAGCCAGGCCAGCAGAGCCGCGAGTGTGCGGGTGGTGCGAATGGATGGCATCGATTCGACCTCAAGCCGCCTTGCGGCGCGTGCGTTTGACCGGCGCGACGTCTTCCACCTGCGGCGTGCGCGCGTCGTAGGCGTCGACGATGCGCGCCACCAGCGGGTGTCGCACCACGTCGGCGCTGGAGAGGCGCGTGATCGCGATGCCCTGCACGCGCTTGAGCACACGCTCGGCGTCGATCAGGCCGCTGAGCTCGGTGCGCGGCAGGTCGATCTGGCTCACGTCGCCGGTGATCACGGCCTTGGCGCCGAAGCCGATTCGCGTGAGGAACATCTTCATCTGCTCCACCGTGGTGTTCTGCGCTTCGTCGAGGATCACGAAGGCGTGGTTGAGCGTGCGCCCGCGCATGAAGGCCAGCGGTGCGATCTCGATCTGCTGCCGCTCGAAGGCCTTCTGCACCTTCTCGGCGCCCATCAGGTCGTAGAGCGCGTCGTACAGCGGGCGCAGGTACGGGTCCACTTTCTGGCCCAGGTCGCCGGGCAGGAAGCCGAGCTTCTCACCGGCTTCCACCGCGGGGCGGGTCAGCACGATGCGCTGCACCGCGCTGCGCTCCAGCGCGTCCACCGCACAGGCCACGGCCAGATACGTCTTCCCCGTGCCGGCCGGACCGATGCCGAACGTGATGTCGTGGGTGGCCATGTTCTCGAGGTAGCGCGCCTGGTTGGGCGTGCGCCCGCGCACCTCGCCGCGCCGCGTCTGCATGGCCAGCGCACCGTCGCCCGGATCGACCAGCGCGGTGTCGCCGCTGAGCATGAGCTGCACCTGCTCGGGCGGGATCGGCTTCTTCGCCATCTCGTACATGGCCTGCAGGGTTTCCAGCGCCTGGTTCACCTTGGGCTTGGTGCCTTCGATGCGGAACTGCTCGAAACGGTGCGCCACCTTCACGTTCAAGGCCGCCTCGATGCTGCGGATGTGGGTGTCCAGCGGGCCGCAGAGGTGACCCATGCGGACGTTGTCGGGCGGAGAGAAGGTGTGTCTGAGAATCAAGCCGATAATCCCGTGAAATTGAAGCCCCCAAACCTGGCTGCGCCAGGCCCCCCGAGGGGGTGCTGTCGTTCTTGGGACGGCCCGGCGAACGACAAAGGAAGCTCCAATGATAGGCAAGTTGACCGGCACCCTGCTGGAGAAGAACCCACCCCAGATCCTGCTGGACTGCCACGGCGTCGGATACGAGGTCGATGTGCCGATGAGCACGTTCTACAACCTGCCCGCCACCGGCGAAAAGGTGGCCCTGCTCACCCATTTCGTGGTGCGCGAGGACGCCCAGATTCTCTACGGCTTCGCCACATCACCCGAACGTGAGGCCTTTCGCCAGCTCATCAAGATCAGCGGCGTGGGACCGCGCACCGCGCTCTCGGTGCTGTCGGGCATGAGCGTGGGCGACCTGGCCCAGGCCATCAGCGCGCAGGACAGTGGCCGCATCATCAAGGTGCCCGGCATCGGCAAGAAGACCGCCGAGCGCCTGCTGCTCGAACTCAAGGGCAAGCTCGGTGCCGATCTGAACCTGACGGGTGGCGGCCCGGCCCAGAGCGACGTGCAGAGCGACATTCAGCAGGCCCTGATGGCGCTGGGCTACAGCGACAAGGACGCCGCTGCCGCCTTGAAGCCTCTGCCGGTGGATGTGGGTGTCAGCGAGGGCATCAAGCTCGCGCTGAAGGCGCTGGCGAAGTAAACAATGAGCATTCAAACCGACGACTTCGCTCCGGCGCCGCGCATGGTGTCCGCCGCGCCGGCTTCGCCCAAGGAAGAGGCGATCGAGCGCGCCCTGCGCCCCAAGCTGCTCGACGAGTACGTGGGCCAGGTGAAGGTGCGCGAGCAGCTTGAGATCTTCATCGGCGCGGCCAAGAAGCGCAATGAGGCGCTGGACCATGTGCTGCTGTTCGGGCCACCCGGCCTCGGCAAGACCACGCTCTCGCACATCATCGCGCAGGAACTCGGCGTGAACCTGCGCCAGACCAGCGGACCGGTGCTGGAAAAACCGAAAGACCTGGCCGCGCTGCTGACCAACCTCGAAGCCAACGACGTGCTCTTCATCGACGAGATCCACCGGCTCAGCCCGGTCGTCGAGGAAATCCTGTACCCCGCGCTGGAGGACTACCAGATCGACATCATGATCGGCGACGGCCCGGCGGCGCGCAGCATCAAGCTCGACCTGCAACCCTTCACCCTGGTGGGCGCCACCACCCGCGCCGGCATGCTCACCAACCCGCTGCGCGACCGCTTCGGCATCGTGGCGCGGCTGGAGTTCTACACCTCGGAAGAACTGGGTCGCATCGTCAAGCGCAGCGCCGGCCTGCTGAACGCGCCCATGGACGAAGAAGGTGGCTTCGAGATCGCGCGCCGCTCGCGCGGCACGCCGCGCATCGCCAACCGCCTGCTGCGCCGCGTGCGCGACTTCGCCGAGGTGAAGGGCACGGGCACCATCACGAAAGACATCGCCAACCGCGCCCTGGCCATGCTCGATGTGGACCCACAGGGCTTCGACCTGATGGACCGCAAGCTGCTGGAGGCCGTGATCCACCGCTTCGACGGCGGGCCGGTGGGGCTGGACAACATCGCAGCCAGCATCGGCGAAGAGCGGGACACGATCGAAGACGTGATCGAGCCCTATTTGATCCAGCAAGGCTTTTTGCAGCGCACGCCGCGCGGGCGCATCGCGACGCTGGCGGCCTACCGGCACCTGGGCGTGGCGCCGCCCGCCGCCGACAACGGGCTGTTCCAGCCCGGCAACTGAAGTCATCTCACCCATGACCCTGTCTTCCGCTCAACGCCGCTGGGGATGGGGTGCAGCAGGCGTGCTGCTGGTGCTCGCGTTCTGGGCCGGCTGGCTCTGGCGCCACCCCAAGGTGGATGCGGTCGAGCTGGAAGCGGCACCGCTGGTGCGCAGCCTGCAGTTTTCGGCCCGGGTGGCCACGCTCTCGCGCGTGGAGATCGGCAGCACCATCACCGGGCGGGTGCAGGCCGTGCTGGTGGCAGAAGGCGCCAGCGTTCGCCGGGGCGACGTGCTGCTGCGCCTGGAATCCGACGAACTCGCTGCCGCACTCATGCAGGCGGAGGCGGCCGAGCGCCAGGCCGCGGCCCGGCTGGCGGGCTTGCGCAGCACCGGGCGCACCGCCGCCCAGGCCGCGCTGGCCCAGACCGAGGCCACCGTGCGCGCCGCCCAGGCCGAACTCACGCGCACCGAACAGCTGGTGGCACAGGGCTTCGTGAGCGCCTCGCGGCTGGATGAAGTGCGTCGCGCCCTGGACGTGGCCCGTGCTCAGCAGGCCAGTGCGCGCTCGCAAACGCGGGCCAACGAAGAATCGGGGACCGACCTGGTGCAGGCGCAGGCCCAGCTGGCCGTGGCCCAGGCCACCACCCAGGCGGCGCGCGCCCGGCTGGCGCAAACCACGCTGGTGGCACCGGCCGACGCGCAGGTGCTGCTGCGCGAGGTCGAACCCGGCCAGATCGTGCAGCCCGGCAAGGCCTTGCTGGGCCTGGCGCTGGCCGGTCCCACGCAGATCGTGGCGCCGGTGGACGAGCGTTTTCTGGACCAGCTGCAGACCGGCCAGGTCGCGCGTGTGGTGGCCGATGCCTTTGCCGGGCAGCCGCTGGCCGCGCGCGTGCTGTCCATCGCCCCGTCGGTCGATGCGCAGCGCGGCGCCATCGAGGTCAAGCTCACGCTGGACGCGCCCGCACCGGCCTTTCTGCGCGAAGACATGACGGTGTCGGTCGAGGTGGAAACCGCCCGGCGAGACAAGGCGCTGGTGTTGCCGTTGGCCGCCCTGCGCACCGCGCTGCCCGACGGATCGACGACTGTGATGGTGAGCGCCGATGGCCACGCACGCAGCCGCGCGGTGAAGCTGGGCCTGCGCACGCTGGATGCGGCCGAGGTGCTCGAGGGTCTGGCCGAGGGCGACGTGGTGCTGATCGGTGGCACGCCGCAGGCCGACAGCCGCGTGCGTGTGCGCCGCGTTCAATGGCGGCCTGGTCAGAGCACGGTCCCCGGAGCGGCAGCGCCCGACGCCGGTGCTGCGCTGACCAACGCCATGGGGCGCTGATCACCCCATGAGCGCCTGGCTGGGATTTGAACGCCGTGTGGCAATGCGCTTCCTGCGCGAGGGGCGCATGCAGACCGTGCTGATCATCGTGGGCGTGGCGGCCGGGGTGGCGGTGATTGCCTACATCTCCGCGCTCATCAGCGGCCTGCAGACCAACACCCTCAACAAGACGCTCGGCGCCCAGGCCCACATCACGCTCAGCGCGCCCGACGACGTGGTGGCGCCGCCAGCGATCCGGGCGCCGGGCACGACCACGCTGACCGAAGCCCAGCCGCGCGCGCAGCGCTTGCGCTCGGTGGCCAACTGGCAGGCGCTGGTGCCACAGCTCGAACGGCTGCCCGGCATCGCGGCGGTATCACCCATGGTGGCTGGCGGCGCGCTGGCGTTGCGCGGCGAGGCCACGCAATCCATCTCGCTGGTCGGTGTGGAGCTGGACCGCTACGACCGCATCGTCGGCCTGCGCAGCAAGGTGGTCAGCGGCACCGCGCGCCTGGCGCCGGGCGAGGCCATCGTGGGCCGCGACCTGGCGACCGACCTGGGGGTGCGCGTGGGCGACCGCCTCACGGTTCAGACCAGCACCGTGAGTGAATCGGTCCGGGTGACCGCGCTGGTGGATCTCGGTGTGAAAGAACTCAACCGCCGCACCGTGATCGTGCCCTTGCGGGCCGCGCAAAGCCTGCTCGGTCTGCCCGGCGGTGCCACCACGATCGACCTCACGGTGGACGACGTGTGGGCCGCGCAGGGGCTCACCGAAGACCTGCGCCGTCAACTCCCTTACCAGCTGGAGAGCTGGCAGGAGAGCAACGCCCAGCTGGTGTCGGCCCTCAACGCGCAGTCGGTGAGCACCAGCCTCATTCGCGGTGTGGTGCTGGTGGTGGTGGTGCTGGGCATTGCCAGCGTGCTGGTGGTGTCGGTGGTGCAGAAGCGCCGCGAGATCGGCATCCTGCGCGCCATGGGCGCCACGCGGGCCCAGGTGCTGCGCGTGTTCCTGGTGCAGGGCGCGGTGGTGGGCGCGGTGGGTTCGGTGCTCGGCATTGCGCTGGCCGTGTTGATGATCTGGCTGTTCACCACCTTCGTGCGCGGCGCCGACGGACAGCCGCTGTTCTCCATCGCCTTGCCGCCCCTGCTGGCGCTGCAGGTGGCCGTGTTGGCCACGGTGTGTGGCGTGCTGGCGGCCATTGCGCCGGCCCGCCGCGCGGCGGCCATGGACCCCGGCCAGGCCATCCGCATCTGACGCGATGACCCCCCCCGACACCGTTGCGCTGATCGAACTCAGCGATGTCCGCAAGACCTACAACGCCGGCCTGCCCAGCGAAGCCGAGGTGCTGCACGGGTTGAACCTGCGCGTGATGCCGGGCGAATTCATCGCGCTCATCGGTCCTTCGGGCTCGGGCAAAAGCACCTTGCTCAGCATCGTTGGCCTGCTCGAGCGCATGAGCTCGGGCACCTACCGTTTTCAGGGCGAAGCGGTGCAGGGGCTGGACGACAACGGCCTGACCATGCGCCGGCGCAACAAGCTCGGTTTCGTGTTCCAGTTCCACCACCTGCTGCCGGCTTTCACCGCGCTGGAAAACGTGACGATGCCCGCGCTCATGGCCGAAGGCCGGGTGAGTGCGGCGCAGTTGGCAAGGGCGCGCGAATTGCTGGACGCGGTGGGTCTGGCCCAGGCCATGGACAAACGGCCATCCGAGTTGTCGGGCGGCATGCAGCAGCGCGTGGCGATCGCCCGCGCGCTGGTGATGGAGCCGCCACTGGTGTTGGCGGACGAGCCCACCGGCAACCTGGACACGGCGTCGTCCGACGAGGTGTTCGTGCTGCTGCGGCGCATGCACGCCGAGCGCGGCGTGTCGTTCGTCGTGGTCACGCACGACCCGCGGCTGGCGGCGCGCTGCGACCGGCTGGTGGAGCTGGTGGACGGCCGCATCGCACGCGACGAGGCCATCGTTCACCCCTAGGAAACGCACCGAAACGCCGTGCCAGAATCCGGCATGACCGTCACGCCGCAGCCCGCTTCGGAGACCGCGACCACCGCGCTGTACCGCGCGGCATTGGGTCCGGTGAATGTCGGTCGGTACTTGCCCGTGTTTGCCCGCTTCGACGAAGCGGGACGGGCCGGCCCCGGCTGGAACTGGGCCGCTGCCTTGCTCACCCTGAACTGGCTCGTCTTTCGCCAGCTCTGGGGCGCTGCCCTGGTGTACGTGGCTGCCGTGGAAGGTTTGGCCTTGCTGGTGTTGGGGCTGGGCCGGGAGTGGCTGGCCATGCCGTCCCTCGCCGAGTGGGGTTTTCTGGGCGCGATCTTCGTGTTGAGTTGCCTGATTCCGGGCGTGTATGGCAACGCCTGGCTGCACGCCGACGCGCGCCGGCGCATGACCCGCGCCGTGCGCGAGGCCAGCACGGTGCGCGAGGCCTGTGTCGCCCTGGCACAGCGCTCAAGCTCCCGCAAGCGCTGGTGGGTGCTGGCGGTCATCAACGCGGTGCTGGCAGCCGCTGCGTTGGGGGCTTACTGGGGCTTGTCCCGTTGGGTGAACGAACGGCCGGTGCTGCCCACGGTGGTGTTGCCGGCGGTGGTGGCGCCGGTGGAGCCCACGCCCGTGCCGCCCGCTCCTGCGCAGGCCGAAGAACCTCCACCGGCACCACCTTCTCCAGCCGCGGAGCCACCTGCAGAGCCACCCGCCGAACCGCCGCCAGGTCAGCCAGCCGAACCGGTGCCCTTGCCTTCCACGCCTTCGGTGGAATCCTCCACCACTTCGTCGCAAAGACCCGCACCCGCACTCGCCGCGCCGTCTTCCCGCGCGGACGCGCAGCAGAGCTTTGCCATCAACGTCGGCCTGTTTGCCGATGCCGGCAACGCCGACCGCGTGCTCACGCGGTTGATCGATGCCGGCTTGCCGGCGTTCATTCAGGTGGTTGACGCGCCCACGGGTCAGCGCACCCGCGTGCGGGTGGGTCCGTTCGCCAACCGCGCGCTCGCCGATGACGCGGCGGTGCGCATCCGCGCGCTGGGGCTGGACGCGGTGGTGTTCCGGCAGTAAGCCGGACGCAAGTGGCCCTGTGCTACATTGTTCACCCATGAAAGCGCGCAACTTCTTTGCCTTTTACTTTTGGTTCTCGGTCCCCGGCGGACGAGAGGCGAGGCTGTAAGCGCATCACCGAATCTCGATCAAACCGCCGGAGCCCTCAGCCCGGCGGTTTTTTTTCGACCCCGTTTTTCCACCCTCAACACCAGCCCCAGGAGCCCTTGATGACCGCGAAACATGCCCCCGCCAGCAGCGACGCCTGGCACACCCGTTCGATCGACAAGACCAGCCAGACCGACGACGAACGCATCAAGGACATCACCGTGTTGCCCCCTCCCGAACACCTGATCCGCTTCTTTCCCATCGGCGGCACACCGGTGGAAACGCTGATCAGCCAGACCCGCCAGCGCATCCACAACATCCTGCACGGCCAGGACGACCGCCTGCTGGTCATCATCGGCCCGTGCTCGATCCACGACCCGGTGGCGGCGGTGGACTACGCGCGTCGCTTGAAGCCCTTGCGCGACCAATACGCCGACACGCTGGAGATCGTGATGCGTGTGTACTTCGAGAAGCCGCGCACCACCGTGGGCTGGAAGGGGCTGATCAACGACCCCTACCTCGACGAGAGCTACCGCATCGACGAAGGCCTGCGCATCGCGCGCCAGCTGCTGATCGAGATCAACCGCCTGGGGCTGCCCGCGGGCAGCGAGTTCCTCGACGTGATCTCGCCGCAATACATCGGCGACCTGATCGCCTGGGGCGCGATCGGCGCACGCACCACCGAAAGCCAGGTGCACCGCGAGCTGGCTTCGGGCTTGTCGGCGCCGATCGGGTTCAAGAACGGCACCGACGGCAACATCAAGATTGCGACCGACGCCATTCAGGCCGCTTCGCGCGGTCACCACTTCCTCTCGGTGCACAAGAACGGCCAGGTGGCGATCGTGCAGACCAATGGCAACAAGGACTGCCACGTGATCCTGCGCGGCGGCAAGGCGCCCAACTACGACGCCACCAGCGTGGCCGCGTCGGTGAAGGAACTCGAAGCCGCCAAGCTGCCCCCGCGCCTGATGGTGGACTGCAGCCACGCCAACAGCAGCAAGCAGCACGAGAAGCAGCTGGAGGTGGCGCGCGACATCGCGGGCCAGATCACTGGCGGCTCGCGCAGCATTTTCGGCGTGATGATCGAGAGCCACATCGAAGCCGGCGCGCAGAAGTTCACCCCGGGCAAGGACGAGGTGGGGGCGCTCAAGTACGGACAGAGCATCACCGACGCGTGCCTGGGCTGGGACGACTCGCTGCAGGCGCTCGATGTGTTGTCCAACGCGGTGAAGACCGCGCGCCAGGCGAAGGCCTGAGCGGGCTGCGGGCTTTCACGGAGTTCCCCGCCCTGGGCGGGGGCCACAATGGAAGTCCATCAGGAGAACCACCATGCGAAGCCAAGTCACCGTGAGTTGGGGCGTCCGCTCCACCTACCCCTTCGATCTGGAAGAGGTGCAGCCCATGCCGCACGACCTGGCCCGCAGCTGGCTGGACGAGCAGTTCACCTTCCTGGGGTGTGATCCGATTCGGCCCACCGGCAAGGTGCTCACGGCCGACAAGATCCTGGCGGTGGCCGAGGCTGTGGGCGAGGAACGTTTTCGCGACGATGCGCACCGTGCCTGGGCGATGGCGTTTGCACGGGCGGCCAGCGCGGCGCTGGCCAAGCCGGTCATCTCCATCGATGTGCCGGCCCAGGCCCTGAGTTACTAGCAGGGGAGCTCCCCCGCGCCGCCTTCGGCGTCACCCCCTCAAGGGGGCGCATCCTGCGGCCTGGCAAAGCCAGTTCCGCGGATGCTCTGGGCAAGAGCGCGTCTTCAAGCGGAGAGTGCCTTCAGCAGGCGCTCGTGCACGCCGCCAAATCCGCCGTTGCTCATGCAGACGATGTGGTCGCCGGGTTGGGCGGCCAACACGACCTGCGCCACCAGCTCGTCGATGCTCTTGCCCACCCGGGCCCGCGCGCCCATGGGCGCCAGCGCCTCGGGGGCGTCCCAGTCCAGACCGCCCGAGTGGCAGAACGCGAGGTCGGCCGCTTCCAGGCTCCACGGCAGTTGCGACTTCATCGTGCCCAGCTTCATCGTGTTGCTGCGCGGCTCGAACACCGCCAGGATGCGCCCCCGCGGACTGCCCAGGCGGCGCTGGAGGCCGTCCAGCGTGGTGCGGATGGCGGTGGGGTGGTGGGCAAAGTCGTCGTAGACCGTGATGCTGCCACCCGCGCGCGCCACGGTGCCGCGCACTTCCATGCGCCGGCGCACGTTCTCGAAGCTGGCCAGCGCGCGCGCGGCGTCGGCCGGCGCCACGCCCACGTGTTCGGCGGCGGCAATCGCCGCGAGTGCGTTGAGCTGGTTGTGCACGCCGCTGAGTGCCCATTCCACACGGCCCGCCGGCTGGCCCTGGTTCAGCACGTCGAAGGCATGGGGTTCGCCCACGGCAGTGAAGTCGCTCACGGCGGCACCGAAGGTGCGCAGCTCGCTCCACAGGCCCTGGTGAAGCACGCGGTCCAGGCTTTCCTCCAAGCCGTTGGACACCACGCGCCCGGATGGCGGCACGGTGCGGATCAGGTGGTGGAACTGGCGCTCGATGGCGGCCAGGTCGTCGAAGATGTCGGCGTGGTCGAACTCGAGGTTGTTCAGCACGGCCGTGCGTGGGCGGTAGTGGACGAACTTGCTGCGCTTGTCGAAGAAGGCGGTGTCGTATTCGTCGGCCTCGATGGTGAAAGTCTTGCCGGCGCCCATGCGTGCCGACACGCCAAAGTTCATCGGTACCCCGCCAATGAGAAAGCCGGGCTGCAGGCCGTTGGCCTCCAGAATCCAGGTGAGCATGGCCGTGGTGGTCGTCTTGCCGTGGGTGCCGGCGACCGCCAGCACGTGTCGGCCTTGCAGCACATGTTCGGCCAGCCACTGCGGCCCGCTGGTGTAGGCCGCGCCGCTGTCCATGATGGCCTCCATCAGCGGAAACTTGGGCGTGCCGTCGGGTTTGCGCGAGCGGCTCACCACGTTGCCGATGACGAACATGTCGGGCTTGAGCGCCAGCTGGTCGGCGCCGAAACCCTCGATCAGGTCGATGCCGAGCGCGCGCAGCTGGTCGCTCATGGGAGGGTAAACGCCGGCGTCGCAGCCGGTGACGCGGTGGCCGGCTTCGCGGGCCAGGGCGGCCAGACCGCCCATGAAAGTGCCGCAAATGCCCAGGATGTGAATGTGCATCGGGCGATTCTAGGCGGCGGCCCACCCGGGTCTTGCGGGTATGGCCGGGCCAGTCGGCCTGGTGTGCCATGGGCGGGCACAATCCCGGGATGGAAGCGAGCCGGGAAGACATCACCTTTGAAATTGCCGCCGTGGCAGCACGTCTGGTGGCCGAGGAGGGCCTGGAGTACGCAGCCGCGAAACGCCAGGCCGTCAAGCAGCTGGGCCTGCCAACCCGCACCGCCCTGCCCGACAATGCCACGCTTGAAGCCGCGGTGCGCGAGCACATCGACATCTTCTGCGCCGACACCCAGCCCGCCGAGTTGCTCGCCCTGCGCGAACTGGGACTGCTGTGGATGGAACGCCTGAAAGCCTTTCGCCCGCACCTCGGCGGCTCGGTCTGGCACGGAACCGCCACGCGCCACAGCGATCTCTACATGCAGCTCTTTTGCGATGACTCCAAGGCACCCGAGTGGGCCCTGCTCGATCACCGCGTGGAGTACCACCCCGGCACCGTGAACGGCTGGCGCGGCGAGCCGGTGGAGGCGTTGACCTTGCGCACCCGCTGTGAGGCACTGGGTCAGTGGGTGCTCATTCACTTGATGGTGCACGAGCACGATGACCTGCGCGGCGCCCTCAAACCCGATGCGCAGGGCCGCAAGCCGCGTGGCGACGCCGCGGCGCTGAGACGGCTCATGGCCGGTGCGACCGACCTCCCTGGACTGGAAGAATGAAACTGCAACGAAGACATGTGTTGATGACCGGGGCCGCCGTGGCCGCTGCGGGTGCAGGGGCCTGGTTGTCATGGCGCCGCATCGCACCCCAGCCCGTGTTGAGCGGCGCCGAAGCCGCTTTCTGGGCCGGCAGCTTTGAAGGGCCCAACGGCGAGGCGGTGAATCTCCCGGCCATGCGCGGTCGACCCTTGCTGGTGAATTTCTGGGCCACCTGGTGCCCGCCGTGCGTGGAAGAGCTGCCCTTGCTCAACGCCTTCAACACAACCAACGCCCCGCAAGGTTGGCAGGTGCTCGGTCTGGCGGTGGACCAGCCCAGCGCGGTGCGCGGCTTTCTGCAGAAGCTGCCGTTGAATTTTCCTGTGGGCATGGCCGGCTTTGCCGGTACCGAGCTCAGCAAGAGCCTGGGCAACCCCAGCGGCAGCCTGCCGTACACGGTGGTGTTCGGGGCCGAAGGCACGGTCCTGCACCGCAAGATCGGCAAAGTGTCCGAGGCCGACCTGGCCCAATGGGCCCAGTTGGGCTGAGGCGGCCATGCGGTGACGGACCGCTGGTCTCTTGCCGGGAATGTTCGTCCATAAAGGGCTAAATTCCAGCTTTGTCGTCAAAAACCCCGCAGGGCGCTGCGCAGTGGGCTGTCCAGCCGACTCGGTCCGAACGTGTGTTACCGCACAACCCTTCGTGTACACTGCGGCACCCTGGCTGATGGGGGTGGGTCGGCAACCTTGAAGTTGCTCGAACTTAGAACAAATTAGCCGCTTTTCGTTGGAGAAATCATGGACTTGAGAAAACTGAAGACGCTGATCGACCTGGTGTCCGAATCAAACGTGTCGGAGCTGGAGATCACCGAAGCCGAGGGCAAGGTCCGCATCGTCAAGAGCGCGCCGACGTCGGCGGCGGCCCCGGTGACCTACAGCATGGCCCCCGCTCCTGTCGCTCCCGCCGTGGTGCCCGCGGTGGAAGTGGCGCCCGCGGCGCCGGCAGCACCCGCCGAGCCGGTGGGTCACACCGTCAAATCCCCCATGGTCGGCACCTTCTACCGCGCCTCCAGTCCAGGCGCCAAGCCTTTCGTGGAGATCGGCGACACCATCAAGGAAGGCGAGACGATCTGCATCGTCGAGGCCATGAAGATCCTCAACGAGATCGAAGCGGACAAGTCCGGCACCGTGACCAAGATCCTGGTGGACAACGGCCAGGCCGTCGAGTACGGCCAGCCTTTGTACGTGATCGAATAAAGAAGGCCCCGAGCCCATGTTCAAGAAAATCCTGATCGCCAACCGCGGAGAGATCGCACTGCGCGTGCAGCGCGCCTGCCGCGAAATGGGCATCAAGGCGGTGATGGTGTATTCCGAGGCCGACCGCGACGCCAAGTACGTGCGCCTGGCCGACGAGGCCGTCTGCATCGGCCCGGCCTCCAGCACCCACAGTTACCTCAACATGCCGGCGATCATCTCGGCGGCCGAGGTGACCGATGCCGAAGCCATCCACCCCGGCTACGGCTTCCTGTCGGAGAACGCCGATTTCGCCGAGCGCGTGGAAAAAAGCGGCTTCACCTTCATCGGCCCGTCGCCCGACTCCATCCGCCTCATGGGCGACAAGGTGTCGGCCAAGCAGGCCATGATCCGCGCCGGCGTGCCCTGCGTGCCCGGCTCGGAAGGTGCGCTGCCCGACGATCCGGTGGTGATCAAGCGCACCGCCAAGGCGGTGGGCTACCCGGTCATCATCAAGGCCGCTGGTGGTGGTGGTGGCCGCGGCATGCGCGTGGTGCACACCGAAGCGGCGCTGCTGCATGCGGTGCAGACCACCAAGGCCGAAGCGGGTGCGGCCTTTGGCAACGCCGAGGTCTACATGGAGAAGTTTCTCCAGAACCCGCGCCACATCGAGATCCAGATCCTGGCCGACACGCACCGCAACGCGGTGTATCTGGGTGAGCGCGACTGCTCGATGCAGCGCCGCCACCAGAAGGTGATCGAAGAAGCGCCTGCACCGGGGATCCCGCGCCGCTTGATCGAAAAGATCGGCGAGCGTTGCGCGACCGCCTGCAAGAAGATCGGCTACCGAGGCGCCGGCACGTTTGAGTTCCTGTTCGAAAACGGCGAGTTCTATTTCATCGAGATGAACACCCGCGTGCAGGTGGAGCATCCGGTGACCGAGTGGATTTCGGGCGTGGACATCGTGCGCACCCAGATCTCGGTCGCGGCGGGCGAGAAGTTGCCGTTCACGCAGCGCCAGGTCCAGCTGCGCGGACACGCCATCGAGTGCCGGATCAACGCGGAAGACGCCTACAAGTTCACGCCTTCGCCCGGTCGCATCACGACTTGGCACGCACCGGGCGGCCCGGGCGTGCGCGTGGACTCGCACGCCTACACCAACTACTTCGTGCCGCCGAACTACGACTCCATGATCGGCAAGATCATCGTGCATGGCGACACGCGCGAGCAGGCGCTGGCCCGCATGCGCACGGCGCTGGCCGAGACGGTGATCGAAGGCATCAAAACCAACATCCCGCTGCACCGCGAGCTGATGGTGGACGCCAGCTTCGTGGCCGGCGGCACCAACATCCACTACCTTGAAGAGTGGCTTTCCCAACGTGAACGCTGATTCCGCTTCCCAGACCCAGCCATCCGCTGGGTCTCTTTTTGAGCTGGTGCTGATGGTGCCCGAAGCCTCGGTCGAGGCTGTGAGTGAGGCGCTCGATGCACTCGATGCCCTGAGCACCTCGGTGGAAGACGCCGACGCCATGACCGACGCCGAGCAAGCCTTGTTCGGCGAGCCCGGCATGCCGCCCCCCAAGGAGGGGTGGCAACGCTCGCGTGTGGTGGCGTTGTTCGCGTCGGAGACTGCGGCGCGCGAGGCGGCCGAGCTGCTCCAGCTGCAGGACTTTTTTGCCGGTTGCGCGGTGCTGGGTGTGCAGGCCGTGCCCGAGCAGGACTGGGTGCGGCTCACCCAGTCGCAGTTCACCCCGGTGGAGATCACGCCCACGTTCTGGATCGTGCCGAGCTGGCACGAGCCGCCGGCCACCGCCGAGCAGGTCATCCGGCTCGACCCCGGGCTGGCCTTCGGCACCGGCACCCACCCCACCACCCGCATGTGTCTGCGCTGGACGGCCCAGCACCCGCCGGTGGGCTCAAAGGTGCTCGACTACGGTTGCGGCTCCGGCATCCTCGCCATCGGCGCGGCCAAGTTCGGCGCGCGCGAGATCGTGGCGGTGGACATCGACCCGGCTGCGGTGGAGTCGACCCGGCTCAATGCCTCGGCCAACCACGTCGCGCTGAACGAAGGCCTGCCCGACATCGCCCAAGGCGAGCACGACCTGGTTCTGGCCAACATCCTCGCCACACCGCTCAAGGTGCTGGCGCCGCTGTTGTGCTCGCATGTGCGTTCAGGGGGACATCTGGTGCTCGCGGGCATCCTCGCGCGCCAGGCCGAGGAACTGATGGAAGCCTATGCCCCCTGGGTGGCGTTGCAGGTCAGCGACGAAGAAGAGGGCTGGATCCTCATGACCGCGGTCAAGGCCTGAGCCGCTGCGCAGCGCCCCCGATAATCGGCGCATGAGTTTCACCACCCGTTGTCCGGCCTGCGGAACGACCTTCAGGATCGTTGCCGATCAACTCAAGATCTCCGAAGGCTGGGTGCGTTGTGGCCATTGCGCCGATGTGTTCGACGCCACGCTGTACCTGGAGCCTTGGGCTGCCGGCGCACCGGCACCTTCCGGGTCTGCGCCAGCGCCCGATGTGCCACCGGTCGAGCCCGCCGGCGCCGACCTGGCCGACAGGGATGAGCCCATCACCCGGTCACCTGATTCCATGGCGGATGACCCGCCTGCAGATCCGTCCGTCGACGCCGACTTCAGCACCGAACTTCAGCGTTTCGCGGCTGCCAAGGCGACCCCCGAGGCGCAGGCTGCAGCGCTCGTGGCCCCGGTCTCCGATGCCGATAGCGAGTCGCCTGCCCAGGCCCCACAGGACCTCGGTGCGGAACCCGTCGAGCGGGCCGTGCCCGAGGCGGTGCCGGGATTCGTGCGCCAGGCGCAGCGGCGCGCGTTCTGGCAGTCGCGCGGTGTGCGGGTGGGACTGTCGTTGCTGGCGCTGCTGTTGGCGGCCGTGCTCGTTGCCCAATGGGTGTTGCACGAGCGTGATCGCATCGCAGCCTGGAAACCCGAAACGTTGCCATGGCTGCAACAGCTCTGCGAGCCGATCGGCTGCACCGTCGGTCCGGTGCGCAACATCGACGCCATCGTCATCGACAGCTCGGCGCTGGTTCAGCGTCTGGGCAACTTCCACTCGTTCGACCTGGTGCTCAAGAACACCGCCGACATGGCGCTGGCCCTGCCGGCCCTAGAGTTGAGCCTGACCAATTCGCGCGACGAGGTGATCTCGCGCCGCGTCTTCCTGCCAGAAGAGTGGCCCGATGCCCCATCCGTGATGCCTGCGCAGAGCTCGTTGAATGTGAGCTTCCGCCTGTCACTCTCGGTGGGCGAGGCCATGCCCATGGCGGGCTACCGTGCGCTGGTCTTCTACCCTTGATTCCTCTCCACCTTTCGAACTGACCACACCATGCCCATTCTTGTTTGCGGATCGCTGGCCTTTGACACCATCATGACGTTTGAGGGGCGCTTCGCCGAGCAGATTCTGCCCAGCCAGTTGCACATCCTCAACGTGTCGTTTCTCGTGCCTGCGCTGCGCCGCGAGTACGGAGGGTGTGCCGGCAACATTGCCTATGGACTTCGCCAGCTGGGAGCGCACGCCGTGCCCTTGGCCACGCTGGGCAACGACGGCCAGGAATACCTCGAGCGTCTCCAGGCGCTGGGCGTCGACACTGCGCACGTCAGCAGTGCGACCGAGAGCTACACCGCGCAGGCCATGATCATGACCGACCGCGACAACAACCAGATCACAGCGTTCCACCCTGGTGCCATGTCGATGGCCCACGACAACCCGGTGCCTGTGCGCACAGACATCGCTGTGGCCATCATCTCGCCCGACGGCCGCGACGCGATGCTCACGCACGCGAAGCAGTTGCATGCGGCGGGCGTTCCGTTCGTGTTCGATCCGGGCCAGGGCCTGCCGATGTTCAACGGTGAAGAGCTCAAACAGTTCATCGAACTGGCCACCTGGATCACGGTGAACGACTACGAAGGCAAGATGCTGTCCGATCGCACAGGCTGGTCGTTTGAAGACATGGCATCGCGTGTGCGTGGCGTCATCGTCACGCTGGCCGAGCATGGGTGCGAGGTGTGGGAAGGTGGTCAGAAGAGCGTGGTGCCCGGCGTGAAGGCCGCACAGGTTGTCGATCCCACCGGCTGTGGCGATGCGTTTCGCGCCGCACTGCTGCACGGGCTGGAACAAGGTTGGTCGCTGGCGCGTTGTGCCGAGCTCGGCAACCGCATGGGCGCAGCCAAGATCGCGACCCGCGGTGGTCAGAACTACACCGTCCCCGTGCTTTGAAGCAGACATGAAAAAGCCCGGCGCTTTCGCGCCGGGCTTGCCAAGTCATCGCAAGGACGACTTCAGGGCTTGCTGGACGTTGGAAACGGCCAGGCAGCCTGAGGGTTGAGCTTCGTCTGAGCCGCTGGAGCAGCAGGGGCCGCCGGCTTCTTGGCCGGCTCAGCTTTTTTTGCTGGGGCTGCCTTCGCGACGGCGGCCTTTTTGGCCGGAGCTGCTTTTTTTGCAGGAGCTGCTTTTTTCGCAGCAGGCTTGGCAGCCTTCTTCGCTGGAGCTGCCTTCTTCGCAGGCGCTGCTTTTTTCGCTGCTGGCTTCTTCGCAGCGACTTTCTTCGCTGGAACTGCCTTCTTCGCAGGAGCCGCTTTCTTCACTGCGGGCTTTTTGGCCGGTGCAGCTTTCTTCGCGACAACCTTCTTGGCCGGTGCCGCCTTCTTCGCAGGAGCCGCTTTCTTCGCCGCTGGCTTTTTGGCCGGAGCAGCTTTCTTGGCGACAACTTTCTTGGCCGGGGCGGCCTTCTTCGCAGGCGCTGCTTTCTTCGCAGCGACTTTTTTGGCCGGGGCGGCCTTTTTCGCCACAGCTTTTTTAGCTGGGGCTTTTTTCGCAGTTGCCATTGTTTTCTCCTTGATCAAGTTGCAAAGAGCACTTCAACCGGTCACTGTGCCGGTGAAGTGATTCAACGCGCTGGAGCCGTGTGGATGCATCCACGTGTGGCTCCAGGGTGCTGAATCCTGTGACAAAACCCTGCCTCCGGCACCGTGGTGCCCGCAGCAGGGTTTTGAAATGTTGAAACGCATGTGAGGTGGGTTCAATGAGGCAGTGCGACCCCGGCGATGGCATCAGTCCCAGGACAGGGCGCCGCCCGTCTGGTATTCGATCACGCGGGTTTCAAAGAAATTGCGTTCCTTCTTGAGGTCGATCATCTCGCTCATCCAGGGGAACGGGTTCTCTTCGTTCGGGAACATGGGCTCCAGGCCGATCTGCGTGGCGCGCCGGTTGGCGATGTAGCGCAGGTAGCCTTTGAACATGGACGCGTTCATGCCGAGCACGCCGCGTGGCATGGTGTCTTCGGCATAGCGGTACTCGAGTTCGACGGCCTTGAGGAACAACTGCTTGATCTCTTCCTTGAACTCGGCCGTCCACAGCATCGGGTTCTCCATCTTGATCGCGTTGATCAGATCGATGCCGAAGTTGCAGTGCATGGACTCGTCGCGCAGGATGTACTGGTACTGCTCGGCGGCACCGGTCATCTTGTTCTGGCGACCCAGCGCCAGGATCTGCGTGAAGCCGACGTAGAAGAACAGGCCTTCCATCAGGCAGGCGAAAACGATCAGGCTCTTCAAGAGGCGCTGGTCGGTCTCGGGCGTGCCGGTGTGGAAGTTCGGGTCCATGATCGCTTCGATGAAGGGGATCAGGAACTCGTCCTTGTCGCGGATCGACTGGACTTCGTTGTAAGCGTTGAAGATCTCGGACTCGTCCAGACCCAACGATTCGACGATGTACTGGTAGGCGTGCGTGTGGATCGCTTCTTCAAAGGCCTGGCGCAGCAGGAACTGGCGGCACTCGGGCGCGGTGATGTGGCGGTAGGTGCCCAGCACGATGTTGTTGGCGGCGAGCGAATCGGCGGTCACGAAGAAGCCGAGGTTGCGCTTGACGATGCGGCGCTCGTCGTCGGTCAGGCCGTTGGGGTCTTTCCAGAGCGCGATGTCGCGGCTCATGTTCACTTCCTGCGGCATCCAGTGATTGGCGCAGGTGGCGAGGTATTTTTCCCAAGCCCACTTGTACTTGAACGGCACCAACTGGTTGACGTCGGTCTGACCATTGATGATGCGCTTGTCAGCAGCATTGACGCGGTGGCCGGCCGTGGTCGCAGCGGGCGCTTTGGCCGGCGCTGTGTTCGACGAGAAGGAGGGCGCGAGAGTGGCGGCTGCAGCGGAGGCGGTGCGCTCACTCAACAGTGAGGCTTGCAGACCCTGCATGCCGGAGGGCATGGGGTTGATCGCTGGCTTCGTGGAGGGCGTGGTGTGTTCGTCCCAGGTCAACATAGGTGTTTCCAATTCCTCGGATTATCAAAGTGTCTGCATGAATTGCAAAGTGATCGTGTGTGCTGCGCTGTGTTTGTGTTGCTGTGTCGCATCGATTGAAGTTCGATGTGACTCAGCACACACAACACAGCGCCGTGTCATTCACTGACAGGCTTCGCAACCGGGGTCGTCGATGGCGCAAAACTTGATGTCGGTGGCTGGCACATCGGAGTGGGTTGCAGTCGATGCCGCGGCTGCATTTGCAGCGGTGGTGGCGGCCATGCCGGCGGTGGTCGCGTCGAGCGACACGGCATTGAGCTGCCCCGTGCGGCCGGTGGACTTCTCGGCTTGTGTGGCCGATGTGGTGCGCAGGTAGTAGGTGGTCTTGAGACCACGCAGCCACGCGAGCTTGTAGGTGTCGTCGAGCTTCTTGCCCGAAGCGCCGGCCATGTAGATGTTCAGGCTTTGTGCCTGGTCGATCCACTTCTGGCGACGCGCAGCGGCTTCCACCAACCACAGCGGTTCGACTTCAAACGCGGTGGCGTACAGCGCCTTCACTTCCTGTGGCACGCGGTCGATCGGACGCAGCGAACCGTCGAAGTGTTTGAGGTCCATGACCATCACGTCGTCCCACAAGCCCAGGCGCTTGAGGTCTTTGACCAGGTAGCCGTTGATGACGGTGAACTCGCCCGACAGGTTGGACTTCACCGAGAGGTTGCCGAAGCAGGGCTCGATGGAGGCGTCCACGCCGATGATGTTGGAGATGGTCGCGGTGGGGGCGATGGCCACGCAGTTGGAGTTGCGCATGCCGTCGGTGGCAATCTTCTGGCGCAGCGCGTCCCAGTCCATGCTGACCGAGCGGTCCACATCCACGTAACCACCACGCTCGCGCGACAGCAGGTCGAGCGTGTCGGGGGGCAGGACGCCCTGGTCCCACAGCGAGCCCTTGTAGCTGGCGTAACGGCCGCGCTCTCGGGCGAGTTCGGTGGACGCCCAGTAAGCGTAGTAGCAGACCGCTTCCATGGAGCGGTCGGCGAATTCCACGGCGTCGGTTGATGCGTAAGGGATGCGCAGTTCGTACAACGCGTCCTGGAAGCCCATCACACCCAGGCCCACCGGGCGGTGGCGCATGTTGGAGTCGCGTGCCTTCTTGACCGCGTAGTAGTTGATGTCGATCACGTTGTCGAGCATGCGCATCGCGGTCTTGATCGTGACCTGCAGCTTGTCGTGGTCGAGCACCTTGGCGCCGTCGTCGGTGTGCTTGATGTGGTTGAGCAGGTTGACCGAGCCCAGGTTGCACACGGCGGTTTCGGTGTCGCTGGTGTTGAGCGTGATCTCGGTGCAGAGGTTGGAGCTGTGCACCACGCCGGCGTGCTGCTGCGGGCTGCGAACGTTGCAGGCGTCCTTGAACGTGATCCAGGGGTGGCCGGTCTCGAACAGCATCGAGAGCATCTTGCGCCACATGTCGGTGGCCGGCACCTTGCGGTAAGGCTTGATCTCGCCGCGCGCGGCTTTCTCTTCGTAGGCCACGTAGGCCTTTTCAAAGTCGGCACCAAACAGGTCGTGCAGGTCGGGCACGCTGTTGGGCGAGAACAGGCTCCACTCGCCTTTCTCCATCACGCGCTTCATGAACAGGTCGGGAATCCAGTTCGCCGTGTTCATGTCGTGGGTGCGGCGGCGGTCATCGCCGGTGTTCTTGCGCAACTCCAGGAATTCTTCGATGTCCAGGTGCCAGGTTTCCAGGTAGGTGCAGACCGCGCCCTTGCGCTTGCCGCCCTGGTTCACCGCCACGGCGGTGTCGTTCACCACTTTCAGGAACGGCACCACGCCTTGCGATTCGCCGTTGGTGCCCTTGATGTGGCTGCCCAGGGCGCGCACGCGGGTCCAGTCGTTGCCCAGGCCGCCGGCGAACTTGGAGAGCAGTGCGTTTTCCTTGATCGACTCGTAGATGCCGTCGAGGTCGTCGGGCACGGTGGTCAGGTAGCAGCTGGAGAGCTGCGAGCGCAGCGTGCCGCTGTTGAACAGCGTGGGGGTGGACGACATGAAGTCGAACGAGGAGAGCACCTCGTAGAACTCGATGGCGCGCGCTTCGCGGTCGATCTCGTTGAGCGACAGGCCCATGGCCACGCGCATGAAGAAGGACTGGGGCAGCTCGATGCGGGTCTTGCGCACGTGCAGGAAGTAGCGGTCGTACAGCGTCTGCAGGCCCAGGTAGTCGAACTGCAGGTCGCGCTCCGGCTTGAGCGCGGCACCCAGGCGGGCCAGGTCGAACTGCATCAGGCGTTCGTCGAGCAGGTCGTTTTCCACACCCTTCTTGATGAATTGCGGGAAATAGTCGGCGTAGCGCGCGCCCATCTCGGTGGAGGGCACTTCTTCGCCCATGACTTCCTTGACGATGGTGTGCAGCAGCAGGCGTGCGGTGGCGTAGGTGTAGTCGGGGTCTTTTTCGATCAGCGTGCGGGCGGCCAGGATGGAAGCTTTGTAGACCTCTTCGATCGGCACGCCGTCGTACAGGTTGCGCTTGGTCTCTGCCACGATGGGGTCGGCGTGGATGTCCTTGCCCAGGCCGCTGCAGGCGTCGGCGATGAGCGCTTGCAGTCGTTCGAGATTCAACGGCACGCGCTGGCCGCCGTCGATCACGTGCAGCGTGGCTTCCACCGGCTTGGCCACTTCGGCCTGGTGGGCACGCTCTTGCGTGCGGCGTTCACGGTAGAGCACGTAGGCGCGGGCGACTTCGTGGTGGCTGCTGCGCATGAGGCCAAGCTCGACCTGGTCCTGCACGTCTTCGATGTGGAAGGTGCCGCCGCCCGGGCGCGAACGCATCAGCGCCTTGACCACCGCGCCGGTGAGTTCGTCCACCGTCTCGCGCACGCTGGCCGAGGCCGCGCCCTGGGTGCCGTGCACGGCCAGGAAAGCTTTCATCATGGCCACAGCGATCTTGCTGGGTTCAAAAGAAACCACCGCGCCGTTGCGGCGGATGATCTGGTACTGGGCGAACACCGAGCTGTTCGTGCTTGCGGGCGCCGTGGTGGATGAACCCATGGGTTGCTTCGGGGAGGCTGAAGGTGTGGCGTGGGTGGGGGAAGCGGTCAGCATGGTTCCTCTTTCGTTTGTTGTGATGGGCCTGCTCGCAAGGCGCGGTGACGGGGAGCAAGACGTTCGGTTTCAGTTCGGGTTCGCGGCGTTGTTCGGGGTGCCAAAAAGTTCTCAGCGGGGTGAAAACGGGCCGGAACAACGTGGACAGTGTCGAATCTGGAAACGCAGAGCACACACTATATCTGGTGTGTGGGTGGTCTTCAAGCCACTACCGGTAGTGTTTGAGAAAAAATCTCCCCGGTGCTGAAAGCCCTGTTTTGGTGATCCCGGCCGGCGCTCGATCAGCCCATGCGCCGCGTCGTGCCGGCGTCGCGCCGGAATGCCCGAAATCCTTGGGCGCCGCGATCTGCGCGCAGCAACGGCGGGCTTTGTGGCGCGATTTGCCCGCGCATGCCGCTGCCCGCTTGTCGCCCGTCGAGGCAGGCGCGCGCCCGGTGTGTGGCCTCAGACGCCGGGCGGGTTCGTGCCGGTCATCGCCTCGGGGAAACACGCCCCCGACCAGCCCAGTTCGTGTTGCAAACGTGCCCAGTCAAATCCCGACCCTGGGTCCTGTTTGCGACCGGGAGCGATGTGCTCGTGACCCGCGATGTGGGCCACCGGGTAGCGCGCCCGCAGTTGGCGGCACAACCGAGCGAGGGTGCTGTACTGCGGCGCCTCGAACGGCTCGCCCTCCAGGCCTTCGAGTTCGATGCCGATGGAGTCGTCGTTGCAGTTCTCCCGGCCGCGCCAGCACGACGCGCCCGCGTGCCACGCGCGCGCATCGGCGTCGACAAACTGCACCAACGCACCGTCGCGGCGGATGAAAAAGTGGGCTGAGACTTCCATGCCGCGGATCTGTCCGAAATAGGGGTGGGCGTCCCAGTCCAGCGTGTTGGTGAACAGCTGCTCGACCTCGGGGCCGCCGTACACACCGGGCGGCAGGCTGATGGAGTGCAGCACGATCAGGTCGATCTGTGCACCCCCGGGCCTGGGTCCGTGATTGGGTGATGGGCAGTGGCGCGCCGTGGCCAGCCATCCGCCGGCCCAGGAGCTTGCAGGCGATTCAGGCGGCATCGTCATCGTTGGAGGGCATGGCAATGCCCAGGCGCTGGATGCGGTATCGCATCTGCCGCAGGTTCAGGCCCAGCCGCGCGGCCGCAGCAGTGCGGTTGAAGTCGCATTCGCGCAGGGCCTTGAGCAGGACTTGCTTCTCCTGTTCGTCGAGGTAGGACTGGAGGTCGCTCGGAATCTCCTCGTGCTCTCGTGCCGTCGAAGCGGAGGCTGAGAGCACCGAGTCGGGCAACTGGTCGGGTTGTGTGGGGATTTCGTCCGTGTCGTCGGTGTCGCCGAAGTCTTCGGGTTCCAGCCGTTCACCGCTGCTCAGGGCCAGTGCGCGTTGCAGCAGGTTTTCCAGCTCGCGCACGTTGCCGGGCAGGTCGCGTGCCTTGATCCAGTCCAGTGCCCGGTTCGAGAGCTCGGGGGTGGGCTGACCCGATTCTTTGCAGATGCGCTGCAGCAGGGCATGCGCCAGCTCGGGCAGGTCGTCGCGCCGTTCGCGCAGCGAGGGTGTGCGCAACTCGATCACGTTGAGCCGGTAGAAGAGATCCTGGCGGAACTGCCCCGCCTGCACCAGCGCGACCAGGTCGCGGTGGGTGGCGCTGACCAGGCGAACGTCCACCGCTTCTTCCTGCACGCCGCCGAGGGCGCGCACGCGCCGCTCCTGGATCACGCGCAGCAGCTTGGCCTGCATGGCCAGCGGCAGATCGCCGATTTCATCGAGGAACAGCGTGCCGCCCTTGGCGGCCTGGAAGTAACCTTCGCGATCGTGCGTGGCGCCGGTGTAGGCGCCCTTGCGCGCGCCGAAAAACTCGGCCTCGATGAGGTTCTCCGGGATGGCGCCGCAGTTCACGGCCACGAAAGGGCCATGGCCGCGGTGGCTGCAGTCGTGCACCGCGCGCGCCACGAGCTCTTTGCCGGTACCCGACTCGCCCAGGATCAGCACCGGCGCCATGCTGGTCGCCACCTTCTCGATGCGACCCTTGATCTGCACGATGCTGGCCGCGCGGCCGACGATACGCCCGAGCGACTTCAGGCCCGAGGGCGGCGGTGGCGCGCTGCGCATGGGTTCTGCGCTGGTGGCTGCGCCGTTGCCCGCTGGGCTCTGGCGTCCCGCGAGCGGGTGGCGCTGACTCTGCACCGCTTGTGTCACCGCATTGCGCAGTTGTTTGAGGTCCACCGGTTTGGTGAGGTAGTCGAATGCGCCGGCCTTGAGCGATTCCACCGCATTGTCGGCCGAGCCAAAGGCGGTGATGACGATGCACTTCTCGGTGCGTTGGGCTTGTGTGAGTTCGCGCAGCAACTCCAGGCCCAGGCCATCGGGCAGGCGCATGTCGGAGATCAGCACGTCAAACCGTTGCTGGGCCAACCACTCGCGCGCCTGCGCCAGGTCGGCGGCGGCCACCACCGCATGACCTTCGCGCAGCAGGGTGAGCTCGTAGAGCGTGCGCAGGTCGGGCTCGTCATCAACGACGAGCACGGAGGCCGAGAGGGAGGGGGTGTTGGAGCTGATGGCCATGGGTGCGCTGTGGCCGGATCAGCCCGTTGCCAGCGGGGGGTCGCCCAGGGTGGGGCTGAAGCGGGTGCTGTAGGGTCGTGAGTCGCTGGACGGGTAAGCCAGGCTTTGTTGCGTGGGCTGTTGTCCTGCGTGGCCGTTGGGCATGGTGACGAAGAATTCGTTGCCTTCCAGCTGGTCCAGCCGCACGCGCTGGTAGGCGATCTGCGCGCCGTAACGCTCGCAGAGTTCGCGGCAGATGTACAAGCCCAGCCCGCTGGAGCGGCTCTCCGACGAGAAGAAAGGTTCGAACAGGTGGCGCATCACGCTGTCTTCCAGCGGCTGCCCGTCGCTCCAGACCGAAAGCCGGCTGTGGTCATGGCCATTGGGCTGCGTGACCACACGGATGGACGAGGGCTTGCCGGATGCGTGACGCAGCGCGTTGTCCAGCAAGTTGACCAGCAGGCGGCGCAGGTGCTCGGGATCGAACTCCACGTGCGCCTCGGGTGCATGCAGGTGAACGCCCAGCACGCCCTTGGCCGGGTTCTGGCGCAGCCAGTCCATGGTGATCTGGCGCACCATCGGGTCCAGCGCGAGGCTGGGCATGGAGCCGTCGCCGCGCACCGGCTGGACGCGCGCCACGTTCAGGATGTCGTCCACGATGCGCGAAAGCCGCTGCGCGTTTTGCTCGATCATGCGGGTGAGCCGCTTTTGAGCCGGGTCTTTCACTTCTTCGTCCAGCAAGGCGCTGGCCTGGGTGATGGCCGAGAGCGGGTTGCGGATTTCGTGCGCCACGGCGGCCGACATGCGGCCCATGGAAGCGAGCTTCTCGGTGCGCACGCGGGCTTCCACTTCGCGCAGGTCTTCGAGGAACAGCACACACAAACCCGTGCTGCGGCCGCCCTGCGACGTGAGCCGGGTGCGCGCATGCAGCCGTTGGCTGGGCCGATCTTCGTTGTCGATGGTGGTTTCTGTTTCCAGCGCTTGCCCCAGCACGAAGGTCTCGCTCACCAGGTCGGACAGGTGGCACCAGCTGGGGCGTGCCGAGAGCAAGAGCTTGGAGGCTTGCGGGTAGACCTCGCCCCTGAGCATGATTTGCGCAGCCGGGTTGGCATTGCGCACCACGCCGTCCGGGTCGACCACCAGCACGCCCACACTCAGGCTCTCGATCACCAGTTCATTGACCTGTGCCTGCGTGCGCGCGGCGGCCTGGCTGCTGGAGGCCAGTGCTTCCTCGCGCGCCAGGCGGATCGCCAGCTGGTTGGCCAGCACCGCCACCAGAAAGAAGCCGGTGCTGGCCAGGCCCGCCTGCAAATACCGCGCGGTGCCGAGGTCGCTGAACAGCGGCGCACTCAGGAACGCCTCGGTGAGCAGGAACAGCGTCACGATCGCTGCGGTGCCCAGTGCCAGCACGAGTGGGCCCAGGATGGACGCCAGCAACACCGGCAGGGCAAACAGCGGCGTGTAGTTGATGGAGCCGATCTGGAAGAACTGCAGCAGCGCGAACACCACCACGTCCACGCCGATGGTCAGCAGCCATTGCGCCTGGATCGGCGCGCTTTGCTCCGCGGGCCGCCAGGCGTACAACACAACCAGCGTGGCGGTGAGGTGGACCGCTGCGAGCAGCAGCAGCCAGTCCGGACCACCAGAGCCCGTGACGACCATGAAGATCTGCAGGGCCAGCAGCACGAGGGCAATGAACACCCGCGCCCGCATGAACGCCACCCACAGGCGCACAAAGGCGCGCAGGCGCTGTTCGCGTCCCTGGTTGTTGCCGGACTCAAAGGCCACGAACCAGGAGGGGGCGAACTGCGAGCTGTCTTCGCGGGCCATGTCAGTTCCCGTCGCGGGGCGCGCTGGCCCGGGGTGTGCGCAGGGGCGTCATGCCGGGCCACCTTCCTTGATTCGTCGGTGTTCAGCGCTGCAGTAGGGCCCCAGCACCCCCTGAACCGTGTCGCCCTGCGGCAGGTGGGTGCCGCACTGCTGGCAAGCCACCATCACCACCGGCAGGCGCGAAGCTCCCGGGGAGGGGGGGTGCTGGCGCGACTTCTCCGAGCGGTCGGTGACGCGGTTGTTGCGCCACACATAAAACGCCACCATCACCACGGCCAGGACGAGCAGGTATTTCATGTGGAGAGTGGGTCAGCCGCGGTGCAACAGCACTTCGAGCACAAAGCGGGAACCGGCGTATCCCAGCAGCAACAAGCCCGCGCCCAGGTAGAGGGTGCGAGCGGCAAAGCGGCCGCGCCAGCCCAGGCGCCAGCGCCCCCAGAGCAGCACGCCCATGGTGATCCACGACAGCACCGAAAAGACCGACTTGTGGTCCCACACCCAGCGGTGGTTGAGCAGCTCTGAGAAATACCAGCCCGCCATCAACGTGGCCGTGAGCAGCACGAAGCCGGCGGCCACGAATCGAAACGTCAGGCGCTCCAGTGTGAGCAGCGGCATGGCGGTTTTGGCAGAGGTGCCCAGTCGCATGGCTTTCTCTGCGCGCTGCATCAGCCAGGCATGGCCCACGGCCACGGCGATCAGGCCGTAGGACGCGATGCCCAGCGCCCAGTGCAGCGGCATCCAGTTGGAGCGCAGGGCGGGATAGGGTGTGCCCGGGAACACCAGGGCCAGCAGCACCACCACGGTGCCCACCAGGGCGAAGGTCCAGCGTTCGCGCAACTGGGGATACAGGCGGCTCTCGATCATGTAAACCGTGAGCACCAGCCAGACCGTGACCGACAGCGAGGGCGCAAAGCCGAAGCGCGCCGGTTGCTCGAACAGCCCGAACACCAGCACGCCGAGGTGCAGCAGCCAGGCGACGGTGAGCAGCGCGCGGCTCTGAAGCGCCGAAGCGCGGGGGTGGACCCAGGCCAGGATGGCGTAGGCCAGTGCCGCCAGGCCCGAGAGCACCACTGCGGGCAGGTTGGTCGCTAGCGTCGGCAGCAGGTTCATAGGGGGTGAGGCGCGCGCAGCGGGCAGGGGGTGGGCGCGGCTAAAATCATGGGCGGAGTTTAACGGCCCTGACCGTTGCCAGACGCCGGTTTCCCGGTCAATGGCCCGACATACCCCCCAGCTGGCGTGCATTCCGCAGCCCGCGGGCACTTCTCCCACCACCCGAGCGCAGCATGGCATCAGCCCTTTCCGACCGACTCTCACGCATCGTCAAGGAAATGCGCGGCCAGGCCCGCATCACCGAGACCAACGTCACCGACATGCTGCGCGAGGTGCGCATGGCCCTGCTGGAGGCCGACGTGGCCCTGGCCGTGGTGCGCGATTTCATTGCGAGGGTGAAAGACAAGGCCCTGGGCCAGGAGGTGGTGGGTTCGCTCACGCCGGGTCAGGCCCTGGTGGGCATCGTCAACCGCGAACTCGCGCTGACCATGGGCGACGGCGTGGCCGACATCAACCTGGCGGCGCAGCCGCCGGCGGTGATCCTCATGGCCGGCCTGCAAGGCGCGGGCAAGACCACCACCACCGCCAAGCTGGCCAAGCACCTGATTGAAAAGCGCAAGAAAAAAGTGCTCACGGTCTCGGGCGACGTGTACCGCCCGGCCGCCATCGAACAGCTCAAGACCGTGACGGCACAGGCCGGTGCCGAGTGGTTCCCCAGCACGCCCGACCAGAAGCCGGTGGACATCGCACGCGCGGCCATCGACTACGCGCGAAAGCATTACTTTGATGTGCTGCTGGTCGACACCGCGGGACGGCTCGCGATCGACGAAGCGCTGATGCGCGAGATCCAGGAACTGCACGCCGTGCTCAAGCCGGTGGAGACGCTGTTCGTGGTCGATGCCATGCAGGGTCAGGACGCGATCAACACGGCCAAAGCCTTCAAGGAAGCACTGCCGCTGACCGGCATCATCCTCACCAAGCTTGATGGCGACTCGCGCGGGGGCGCGGCGCTCTCGGTGCGCCAGATCACGGGCGCGCCGATCAAGTTCGCCGGCGTGTCGGAAAAGATCGACGGGCTGGAGGTGTTCGACGCCGAGCGCCATGCACAGCGCATCCTGGGCATGGGCGACATCCTCGCGCTGGTCGAGCAGGTCACCGCCGGTGTGGACATGGCGGCAGCGCAGAAACTCGCGGCCAAGGTCAAAAGCGGTGAGGGCTTTGACCTCAACGACTTCCTCGATCAGCTGCGCCAGATGAAGCAGATGGGAGGACTCTCCAGCCTGATGGACAAGCTGCCCGCCGCCATGGCGGCCAAGGCCGGTCAGGTCGACATGGGTCGCGCGGAGAAGGACATCCAGCGCAAGGAAGGGATCATCTGCAGCATGACGCTCAAGGAGCGCCGCAAGCCCGAGATCATCAAGGCCACGCGCAAGCGCCGCATCGCCGCGGGCGCGGGTGTGCAGGTGCAGGAAGTCAACCGCCTGCTCAAGGAGTTCGAGCAGATGCAGGACATGATGAAGAAGATGAAGGGCGGCGGGATGATGAAGATGATGAAGCGCATGGGCGGCATGAAGGGCATGCCCAAACTGCCTGGCATGGGCTGATGCCTTTCCCCATCAAGACTTCAAGTTGAGCGTTGCTTCCTTGTCGCGCGGAGACCTGCTGCGCGCGCTGGCCGTGGTGGTGATCTGGGGCCTGAACTTCGTGGTGATGAAGGTCGGCCTGCAGGGCATCGGCCCCATGCTGCTGGGCGCGCTGCGTTTTTCGGCCGCCGCCGTGCCCTTCCTGCTGTTCGTGAAGTTTCCCAACCTGCCCTGGCGCTATGTGGCGGCCTACGGCCTGGCGCAGGGTCTGGGGCAGTTCGGTTTCCTGTTCCTCGGACTGCAGATGGGCATGACGGTGGGCATGGCCTCGGTGGTCATGCAGACGCAGGCCTTCTTCACCCTCTTGCTGGCGGTGCCGGTGCTGGGCGAGCGTGCGCGCGCTGCGCAATGGCTGGGTTTGGCGGTCGCTCTGGGCGGGCTGCTGCTGATCGCCACCGCGCACGGTGAAGGTCCCGGGCAGATGACGCTCGCCGGCTTCGTGCTCACACTGGGTGCGGGGTTCATGTGGGCGGTGTCCAACCTGGTGGCACGCCTGGCCAGCCGCGTAGCCGATTACGACCCCTTCCCCTTCATCGTCTGGAGCAGCGTGTTTCCCGTTCTGCCGTTTGTGGCGCTGGCGCTGTGGATGGACGGGCCGCAGACCGTGGTGCAGCAGCTCACGGGCATTGGTTGGCCCGCGATCTTGTCGGTGCTGTTCCTGGCCTGGTTTGCCACGCTGCTGGCCTACAGCCTGTGGACCCGCCTGCTCAAACGCCACCCGGCCGGGCGGGTCACGCCGTTCTCACTGCTGGTGCCGGTGGTGGGGTTGTGGTCTGCCTGGATGTTCTTCGATGAACTGCCGCTGCTTCAGCAATGGTTGGGCACCGGGCTGGTGCTCATGGGACTGGTCGTGAACCAGTTGGGGGGTTGGTGGCAGTCCGTGCGAGCGCGGCGCAACGGGCCCTGAAACGACAACGCGCCGCAAAAGCGGCGCGCTGGCAAAGAGCGTGCGGAGCGATCTTCAGACGGCCTGCGCCAGTGTGAAGCGACTGGCATGGCGCCAGGCACGGCGCAGCACGGCCGGCGACCACGACTCTTCGGGAATCAGCAACACGCCGCGCGAACGCATCCAGGCGCCGAGGTCCACGTGGCTGGTGGCCACGGTCAGTGGCACGGCCAGCAGCAGCGGCAGGGCGACCGGTGCGAGCCAGATCAGCGCATTGGCGTTGATCGCGGCCACACCCAGGCCCAACAGGCCGATCACGACCGTCATGGGCGCCAGCCGCGCCAGCGCATCGCGCCAGCTCACGCCGTTGGCTTCACGCGGAGGCGACTTCCATTCCAGCTTCAGGCCGGTGAGCGCGACCAGCACGAACAGCGAGTGCGCCAGCATGCGGATGGGGGCCTGCATCAGGGCGAGCACGGTTTCCACCACCGAACTGCCCAGCAGGCCCGCCGTGCCGCCAAACGACTTCTGCTCGCCCTTGAGGAACACCGCCAGCAAACCCAGCACACGGGGCATGAACAACATGGTCAGTGTCCACATCCACAGGGCGCGCAGCTCTTCGGGCACGGCTTGCCAGCTGGGAATGGCGCTGGAATCGGCGGCCCAGAGGGCGGTGCCGATGGTCAGGAAGGCCAGCCACAACGGAGCCGAGAGGTAGGACATGGCGCCGATGGCGAACATGGTGCGGTGCACGCGGTGGATGCCGGGCTCGGCCATCAAGCGCGAGTTCTGCAGGTTGCCCTGGCACCAGCGGCGGTCGCGCTGCAGTTCGCTCAGCAGGTCGGGCGGCTGCTGTTCGTAGCTGCCGGTGAGGTCGGACACCAGCCACACGTGGTAGCCCGCGCGACGCATCAGCGCAGCTTCGACGAAGTCGTGCGACATGATGCCGCCGGACATGCCGCCAGTGCCCTGGATGGGGGCCAGCGCGCAATGCTTCATGAAAGGCTCGACGCGGATGATGGCGTTGTGGCCCCAGTAGTGGCTCTCGCCGAGCTGCCAGAACTGCATGCCCAGCGTGAACAGGCGACCCGTCACGCGCGAGCCGAACTGTTGTGCGCGGGCGTGCAGCGTGGCGTGGCCGATGGCCTGCGTGGCGGTCTGCACGATGCCTGCCTTGGGGTGGGCTTCCATCAGCTTGACCATGGAGACGATGCAGCTGCCGCTCATGACGCTGTCGGCATCCAGCACCACCATGTAACGGTAGTCGCTGCCCCAACGGCGGCAGAAGTCGGCCACGTTGCCGGCCTTGCGGTGGGTGCGGCGCGTGCGCAAGCGGTAGTACACCTCGATCTGCGGCAGCTCGGGCTGGGCGGCGAGTGCGGCGCGCAGGTCTTCCCAGGCCGACTTTTCGGCCGCGGCGATGGCCGGGTCGTAGCTGTCGGAGAGCACAAATACATCGAACTGGCGGGCGTGGCCGGTGGCGGCGAGCGACTCGCAGGTGGCGCGCAGGCCGGCGAACACGGTGGCCACGTCTTCGTTGCAGATCGGCATGATGATGGCCGTGCGCGCGTCCGGGTTCATCGGGTCGTTGCGCACTGCGGCGGCGGACAGTGTGTGCGCGTCACCGCGCAGCGACACCCAGAAGCCCATGAGCGCGGTCACGAAACCGGTCACGACCCAGGCCGAGAGCAGACCGAACAAACCCAGCTGACCGTATTGCAGCCACACGTTGTCGTGGGAAGGTTGGGCGTTGGCAAACAGGCTGGTGGCAAAAGCGGTGCTCAGCACGGTCAGCAACACGAACACCAGGCGGCGGCGGTTGGCGGCTGTTTCCCAGGCTTCGGGCACAGGCTGGGCCCCGGCATGCGCGGGCGCTTCGTACGGCGGCAAGGCCTTGCCGGCCACGCTGAGCAGCGCGGTGCCGATGCTGTTCCAGAAACCGCGCCAGGGGCGGGGCACCATGGAGCCGCGGTTGAGCGGCGGCGCGGTCACGGCGTTGGGGTGGCGTTCTTCACGCAGGGTGCTGCGTGGGGCGGGTGTGGTGTTCGTGGAAGTGTTCATTCGGGTAACAGCAGGTGTGTCCATGTTTCAGTCACGGTGTCGTTGTTGTGCTGAAGGAAGGCGCGCAATTCCACGGGCTGCGTGGCATCGACACGCTCGACGCGCAGGGTCACGCGCCAGGTGCGCGTGGCGGGGTTGGGATAGGCCAGCGTTTCCAGCACGCGGCCGTTGGTGTTGGCGCTCACCACGGCCTTGACCTTGGCGTTGGCGGGCAGTGCGTCCAGCGCGGGGCCGGTGAAGTCGATGACGTACTGCGGCTGGCGGCCCTGTTCTTCTGCGCTGAGCTTGGTGTAGCCGTAGCCCCGTCGGCTCTGGGTCACCCAGCTCGATGGCGGGCGCTGTTGGGCATCGCCTTGCCAGGCCAGCTCGTAGGCCACTTCGAGTGGCTGACCAGGGGCGGGCAGGGTGGCCGGGACCCAGTACGCCACGATGTTGTCGTGGGTTTCGTCGGGCGCGGACAGCTGCACCAGCTCCACGCGGCCGGGGCCCCAGTCGCCCAGCGGCTTGACCCAGGCGCTGGGACGGCGTTCGTAGCGCGCTTCCACGTCTTCATAGCTGGCGAAGCTGCGGTCACGCTGCATCAGGCCGAAGCCGCGCGGGTTCTGCATGGTGAACGAACTGACCGTCACGGCCTTGGGTCGCTGCAGCGGGCGCCACAGCCATTCACCTTCGCCGGTCACCATCATCAGACCGTCGGAGTCGTGCACCTCGGGGCGGAAGTCGCTGGCCAAGGGCTGGTTCTCGCCCGAGAGGAACATGCTGGTGAGCGGTGCCACACCCAGCGTGTTGATCGGGCCTGCACCAACGCGCTGAAAGATGCGGGCGTTCACCGTGGTGGTGGTCTGCAGGCCGGGGCGGATCACGAAGCGGTAGGCCCCGGTGGCGCGTGGCGATTCGAGCAGGGCCAGCACGGTGACTTCGGTGGCGCTGGCGGTCGGGCGTTGCAGCCAGAACTCGGTGAAGCGCGGGAATTCCTCGCCGCTGCCGCCCACGGTGTCGATCGCCAGGCCGCGGGCCGACAGGCCGTATTGCTGGCCGGCCCCGAGGGCGCGGAAGTAGCTCGCGCCCTGGAACACCACCAGCTCGTCCTTGTAGGCCGGGCCGTTGAGCGGGTAGTGCAGGCGGAAACCGGCATGGCCCAGGTCGCCCCAGGGCGAAGGGTCGAAGGTGTTCTTGCCGTAGTCGAAGTCGGCACCGCTGTAGGGCAGGTGGTTGACCCGGCCATCGGGCATCAGTTCGTGGATGCGAACCGGCTCGGTCTGGTACAGGCCGAGGTGGAAAAATTGCGCCTCGAACGGCAGGGCGTCCGCGCGCCAGAGTGACTGGTCGGTCTTGAAACGGATGTCGCGCAGCTGGTCGTAGGTGATGCTGGCGAGCGCGGCGGGCAGCTTGTCGCTGTTTGCTTGATAAGTCTCGGTGGCGCGGCTTTGGGCCAGCTGGGTCAGACCGTCCCAGTCCATGCGCTGGGCCTGGGCTGACGCCCCGCAAAGCAGGGAAAACAGGGCGCCCAGCAGCACCAGGGTGCGGGTGCACCGGGCGGCGGAAAAGGGGCGGTTCGTGGGGGTCATGCCTTGGTAAGGGCAAACCCCGTGCCAGGTTGAAAAAACCCTGCCAGATCAAAGACTTGGAGTCAAAACCTCTTTTGCCGACTCGCGAGCGGGGTCGGAGAGGGCCTCAACCCCTGGTTTTTGTCGTCAAACGGCGACAGCAGATGCTGCGCCATGAAAAAAAACCAATGAAATCAACGAGACAGGGCTGTCACTCATCGGCGACAGCGTCTCCGGGAATACCCGAAGAACCCGGCATTCCGTCGCTCTTGAAGAGGCCCGGGGTGAGCGCGTGTTTTTGCAGCAGGCGGTAGAACTCGGTGCGGTTGCGCTGGGCCAGACGGGCCGCGTCGGCCACGTTGCCGTCGGTCATCTTGAGCAGGCCCACCAGGTACTCGCGCTCGAAGCGCTGCTTGGCGTCGGCAAAGCTGAGCACCTCCACCGACGGCGTTCGCAGGGCGCGCTGCACCAGGGCGAGCGACACCAGCGGCGTGGTGGAGAGCGCGCAGACCTGCTCGACCACGTTGTAGAGCTGTCGCACGTTGCCCGGCCACGCCGACATGGTCAGCGCCTTGAGCGCCTCGGGCGCAAACCCGGAGCTGCGCTTGCCGTACTTGGCCGCCAGCTTGGCCAGGAAGTGGTTGGCCAGCAGCGGGATGTCTTCGCGCCGCTCGGCCAGCGTGGGCAGGGTCAGCGTGACCACGTTGAGTCGGTAGTACAGGTCCTCGCGGAACTGCGCCGTGGCCATGGCCTCTTCGAGGTCGCGGTGCGTGGCCGAGATGATGCGCACATCCACCGGCAGCGACTGGCTCGACCCCAGCGGGCGCACTGCGCGCTCCTGCAAGACGCGCAGCAGCTTGACCTGCAGGGCGGGCGGCATGTCACCGATCTCGTCGAGCAGGAGGGTGCCGCCGTCGGCCGCCTGGAAGAGGCCCTTGTGGTTGGCCACCGCGTCGGTGAACGCGCCCTTCATGTGGCCGAAGAGTTCGGATTCCAGCAGCGCCTCGGGAATGGCGCCGCAGTTCACCGCAATGAAGGGTTTGCCCGCGCGCGCACTGGCCTTGTGGATGGCGCGTGCCAGCATTTCCTTGCCGGTGCCGGAATCGCCGCGCAGCAGCACGCTCGCATCGCTCTGCGCCACCATGCGCGCCTCGGCGAGCAGGTCGGCCATCCGGTTGGAGCGGCTCACGATCTCGCTGCGCCAGGCTTCGTCCACCCGCGCGTTGTCGCTCGCCGGCGCGCCCAGCGCCAGGGCCTGCGCGATCTTCTCCAGCAGCTCTTTGGCGTCGTAGGGCTTGGTGAGGTAGGTGAAGACGCCGCGCGCCGTGGCTTCCACCGCGTCGGGAATGGTGCCGTGCGCGGTGAGCAGGATCACGGGCAGCGAGGGGTGGCGCTTGCGGATCTCGTCAAACAGGGCCAGGCCGTCCTTGCCCGGCAGGCGCACGTCGGAGAGCACCAGCTGGGGCCGCTCGATGTCGAGCTGGCTCAGCGCGGCTTCGGCCGAGCCGACCGAGGTGACCTGGTAGCCCGCCGACCCCAGGCGCATCGCCAGCAGGCGCAGCATGTCGGCGTCGTCGTCGACGACCAGCAGGCGTGCGCGTGGCGATGTGGTGTTCATGGAGGCGTGGTGCTCAGGGTGGCGCGCTTCGGCTGCCGTTGGGCGCGGCGGGCGGGCGGGTGGTCAGGCTGCGCTCGATGGCGCGCATGGCCTCCAGCCGCTCGTTGAGCTGGTCGATGCGGCGCTGGTTGTCGCGCAGTTGCTGGCTCTGACGCTCCAGGCCGTCTTCGAGCCGGCGCTGCTCCATCAGTTGGTAACCCAGCAGCCGCGCCAGCGGTTTGAGAAGCGTGGCCTCGGGTGAAGGATTGCCCACCACCCGTTGCAGCAGCCCGAGCGCTCGCGCTGTGTCCACCGCTTGGGGGCTGTGCATCAGCGCCAGGGCCAGCTGCATCTGCCGCAGCGGAGCGTTGCCCGGGTCGCCCTGCACCGCAATCTCGGCAGCGAGGTCGGTCGGGCTGAGCTGGCGCACGCGTTCCGAGTACGTGAGCAGGGCGGTGACCACGTCGGGCAGCGGGGACGCTGGCGCGTTCAGGGATTCGGGGGGTGTGGCCGCGGGCGCCTGGACCGGCGTGACCACCAGAACCTGGGGCGCCGGTGCCTGTGCCGGCGTGGTGATCACCGTGGTCACCGATGCCGGGGTGGATGGTGGTGTTGTGGTGCCGCACGCGCTCAGCAGGAGCGCCGTCGCAGCAGCGGGAAGACTAGTTCGCATGGGGAAGTTCGATACGGAAATGGGCGCCCTGGCGCTGGGGCAGCAGCTCGATGCGGCCACCGTGGGCCACAATGTACTCGTGCACGATGGACAGGCCGATGCCGGTGCCGCGCACCGCGCCCTGCGGCTGGCGTTCACCGCGGTAGAAGGGCTCGAAGATGCGGTCGCGGTCGGCCTCGGCCACGCCGGGGCCTTGGTCGAGGATGTCCAGGCTGACGCGTCCGGGCAAGTCCAGCAGCACCAGGCGGATCACACCGCCGTGCGGCGAAAAACGGATCGCGTTGGACAGCAGGTTGCCCACGGCCGAGGCGATCTTTTCGCGGTCGATCGGCAAGACCACCGAAGCGCCTTCGGCCCGCACGGTGAGACCCTGGGCCTGCCAGTGGAGCCGCTGCGCGTCGATCTGGTCTTCCAGCACGCCCATGAGATCGGTTTGCTCGCGCTTGAGCTGGCGCGCCTCGAAGGCCGCCGCGTTGAAGCGCAGCAAGGCCTCGATCTGGTGCTGCAGCATCAGGGTGTTGTGCTGCAGGATGTTGACCACCTCGGCCTGGCTGGGGTTCAGTGCGCCGGCCACACCGTCGCCCAGCACCGCCACGCCTTCGTGCAGCGAGGCCAGCGGGGTCTTGAGCTCGTGCGAGATGTGCCGCAGGAAACGCGCCTTGTCGGCGTCGAGTTCGGTCAGGCGCAGCCGCAGCCAGTCCAGCTGCTGGCTGACGCGGCGCACGTCGGCCGGACCTGCGATGTCGATCGGCACGTCCAGGCGGTTCTCGCCCAGACCCTGGATCGCTTTTTCAATTCGCTTGAACGGGCGCGCCAGCCACACGCCGAAGCCCAGCGCCATCACCGCGGCCACAAAGATCGAACCCAGCACCTGCTGCGTGAGTTCCTGGCGGCTGGTCTCGAAGCGCGCCTGCAGCGTCTCGTTGCGCGTGCCGATGATGGACTGCACTTTCTGCGCGATCGAGGTGCTGTGGCCGTCGATCTCGCGGAAGGCGCGGGCCACCTCGCGTTCGCGGTCCAGTGCGGTCTCGGGCGGACCCTCGAGCAGCTCGGTGATGACATTCAGTTGCTGCAGCCAGTTGAATGAGAACTCGGGCGGCAGTTCGTTGTCTTCCAGGCGCTTGAGGATGTCGCGCGCGTTGCCGGCGGCTTCGTTGAACCGCTGGCGCAACTGGTTGTCGCGCAACACCAGCGACTGGCGCGCCGCCCGCTCCATGGTCAGGCTGCGTTCGGACAAGGACTGGGCGGCGGTCGACAGCGCAATCGCCTGCGCCGCGCTGTCGCGGCTCTGGGCCATCAAGGCCTCCAGCGAAAAGAGCGCGCGCAGGGCCGCTGCACCCAGCAGCAGTCCGATCAGCAGGAACGCCACCAGCAGCAGCTGGGGGAACGAAAAACGGGGTGACTTCACGGGCTTGGGTGGCCTCAGGCGCCCAGAGCGGATTCGTGCGTCAAGACCTCGGCCCGCAACGAATGCGGCCGGGCTTCGGTGATGCGCACGTCGACCATCTGGCCCACCAGGCGCTCGGCCAGCGGGCCGCCGGGGAAGTTGACGATGCGGTTGCACTCGGTGCGTCCGGTGAGTTCGGGCACCTCGGCGCTGGAGCGGCGCGACGCGCCTTCCACCAGAATGCGCTGCACCGTGCCTTCGCGGCTGGCGCTGATGCGGCGCACGTTCTCTTCGATCGTGGCCTGCAGGTGCTGAAGCCGCTGGAGCTTCACGGCGTACGGCGTGTCGTCCGCCAGGTTGGCCGCGGGTGTGCCCGGGCGCGGGCTGAAGATGAAGCTGAAGCTGGTGTCGAAACCCACGTCGGTGATGAGCTTCATCATCTTGTCGAAATCGTCATCGGTCTCGCCGGGGAAGCCGACGATGAAGTCGCTGCTCATCACCAGCTCGGGGCGGATCGCGCGCAGCTTGCGCACCGTGCTCTTGAATTCCATGGCGGTGTAGCCGCGCTTCATGGCCATGAGGATGCGGTCGCTGCCGTGCTGCACCGGCAGGTGCAGGTGGTTCACGAGTTTGGGGATCTTGGCGTAGGCCTCGATCAGGCGCGGCGTGAACTCGTTGGGGTGGCTGGTGGTGAAGCGCAGGCGCTCGATGCCCGGGATGTCGGCTACGTATTCGAGCAGCAGCGCGAAGTCGGCGATCTCGCCACTGTCGCCCATGGCGCCGCGGTAGGCGTTCACGTTCTGGCCCAGCAGCGTCACCTCTTTCACGCCCTGATCGGCCAGGCCCGCGACCTCCACCAGCACGTCGTCGAACGGCCGGCTCACCTCTTCGCCACGTGTGTAGGGCACCACGCAGTAGCTGCAGTACTTGGAGCAGCCTTCCATGATGCTCACGTAAGCCGCGCCACCGTCGACCTTGGCCGGTGGCAGATGGTCGAACTTCTCGATCTCGGGAAAGCTGATGTCCACCTGCGGCACGGCCAGGCGCGCGCGCTGGTTCAACAGCTCGGGCAGGCGGTGCAGCGTTTGCGGGCCGAACACGACGTCCACATACGGCGCGCGCTTGATGATGTCCGCGCCCTCCTGGCTGGCCACGCAGCCACCCACGCCGATCAGCACACCCTTGTCCTTCAAGTGCTTCACGCGCCCGAGGTCGCTGAACACCTTCTCCTGGGCCTTCTCGCGCACCGAGCAGGTGTTGAACAGGATCAGGTCGGCCTCTTCCACGTCCTGCGTGGGCTCGTAGCCTTGCGCAGCGTGCATCACGTCGGCCATCTTGTCCGAGTCGTACTCGTTCATCTGGCAGCCGAAGGTCTTGATGAAAACTTTTTTGCTCATGGAATTTCCTGTGGCTCCGGCGTCGATCAGCCGGTGCCCGCGCGGGGCGCAAATGGGGTGGGGCGAGCACCGCCGGCCACGCAGGCCTGCGGTGGTGGGTTCGTCAGTTGGTGCTGGCGGCCGGCTTGGGCTGCAGCGACTCGAACACGAAGTTGCGCTGCACCCCGAAGCCGGCGCGCTTCTCCTTGGCCTCGGCCTCGGTGAGGATCCACACGTTCTGGATCTGGTCGCGCAGGTCCAGCGTGTAGTTCACCACCACTTCCTTGTTCAGCAGCGAAGACGACATCACCAGCGAGTTGTTGGTGTTGTAGATGCGCGCGCCTGGCGACAGGCGTGTGGCGCGGTCGTCCATGGTCACGTTGGGCGGCTGCACCACCACCAGGGTGCCACGCAAGGCCTTGGCGGGGAAGTCGCGCGTGCCCGACTGGGCCTGGACCGTGAAGGGCAGGGCGATCAGCAGCGCAGCCAGCAGGCCGGAACGGATGGGGTTGGTGCAGCGGTTCATGGTGTGTATCCAGAGGCTGTTGGAAGGGGCGCAGGCCTGTGTGACAGACCGGGGCGAGCAGGGCCGCGATTGTCTCACGCCCCCCGCCGCCGAAGGACCGTCAAGGCCGGCGCGGACCGTCCAGCGGCCGGTCCGACTCCACCAGCGGATACCCGTCGGCCACATAGGCCGGGCCCTTCATGACCATCACGATGAAAGCACCGATGGCCAGGGTGAGCAGCAGCGTCCAGAGCAGCACCACCACGCCGATGGCCACGAAGTCCACCATCTGGATGCTGGCGGCCACCGCCGATTCGCTGCCGCTCCATCCGAACCAGCGGGCCGACAGCGCTGCCAGGGCCGGCACCAGAGCGCTCAGCAGCAGGGCCTTGGGCATGCGCCGCAGGATCACGCGTTCCAGCCCGGCGGGTGTGCGCACGAAACCGGGAAGCTGGTTGAACATCGACATGGGATCGGACCGGTTGGACAGAGGTGGGTCATTGGCCCCGCGGGGCGCTGCGTTTCAATGTACGGCGCACAATGAAATCTGTCCACCAGCCTGCGAGATGCCCCCCATGTCCTCACCGTCGTCCCGATCCGTGCACCGCTGGCTGCACCGCGCGTTCCTGTTGTTGTGCCTGGCGGGCCTGCCGCTGCTCAACGCCTGTACCTCGCCGCCCGACGGCGTGACGGTGGTGAGCCCCTTCGATGTGAAGCGCTACGCCGGCCAGTGGTTCGAGATCGCGCGCCTGGACCACCGTTTCGAGCGCGGCCTGAGCGACGTGAACGCCACCTACCGGCTGGAGGCCGACGGCAGCGTGGCGGTGATCAACCGCGGGTTCAACGCCGAGAAAAGCGAATGGAAAGAAGCCGTGGGCAAGGCCCTGTTCACCGGTGACTCCAACACCGGCTCGCTCAAGGTCTCGTTCTTCGGTCCGTTCTATGGCGGCTACCACGTGATCGCGCTCGACCCGGGCTACCGCTGGGCCATGGTGATCGGTCCCAACACCGACTACCTGTGGATCCTGGCGCGCGACAAACAATTGCCGCCGGGCGTGCGCGAGCAGCTGGTGGCCCAGGCCGCGCGCCTGGGCGTGAAGACGAACGAACTCATCTGGGTCGAGCACCGCCGCAGCGACAGCTGATCGACCCACTCCACCGCTGTCTGCACATCATTTCCAGCGGATCGGCTCCACGGCCACACTGCCACGGTCGCTGGAGAGCGTGAGCACACCTTCCTGCACGGTGGCCTGCAGCTGCATGCTGCGCTCGGCCATCTGGGCCAGCGAGGGCGCCACCTCGGTGGGCAGGCGCCAGACCTGCAAGCGGTCCAGCCGCGTGAGCTTGGTGTGGATGCCGCGCCACCACACGTCGGCCGCGCTGCCGAACGCGTAGAGCACCACCGCGTCGGCCTTGCTGCAGGCCTTGGCCAAGGGTTTGTCCTCGGGCTGGCCGACCTCGATCCACAGGCGCTTGCGGCCGGTGAAATCGGTGAGCGAGACGTCCGGATCGTCCGGGTCGGACAGGCCGGTGCCGAAGGCCAGCGTGCCGTCGCCGCGGCAGGTGTCCTGCAGCTCGTGGGCGTGGAGGGCCAGGGCCACCAGGCGCACCATCATGCGTTCGTCGGTCTCGCTCGGGTGGCGGGCCAGGGTGAGCGCGTGGTCGGCGTAGTAGCTGTGATCGATGTCGGCGATCTGCAGGCTTGCCTTGAAGATGGTGGACTTGATGGCCATGGTGATCCGTCTGTGAGGGCCGCAACGGCGCGCGCCATGAAAAAAGCGGACCCTGTTGCCAGAGCCCGCTTTTTGAATGTTGGTGGTGATAGGTGGACTTGAACCACCGACATCAGCATTATGAATGCTGCGCTCTAACCAACTGAGCTATATCACCAACGAGGCGGGATTGTAGCTCAATTCAGGCCGCGGTCCTTGGGTGGCCGGGCACGAACCCGGTTGTTCAGGTCGTCTTTTTGACCCAGGATGAACACCAGCCCGCGGCGGCCACCTGTTTGCCTGCAAACAGCGGGCAAGGACCGGCCTCGGTACCTGCCGCGCCCTGGTACAGCGCGCAATTGGCGCAGTTGCTGCCCGCCACAAAGTTGGGGTATTTGGCCGTGTCGTGGTTGGCCGCCACGGCCACGTAGCCCAAAGCCACGGCGGTGGGGTCGGTGGCTTCCACCATGGGGCCTGCTGCAACGGGGGCTGGCGACGCTGCCGGGGCTGGTGCCGCGGCCGCGGGTGGTTCGGCCGGTGCAGGCGCGGGAGCGGGCGCCGGAGCGGGGGCCGCCGCAGCGGGTTCTTCCTGCTTGGAGCAAGCAGCGGCGAGCACGGCGCCGCTCACGGGCACCATCATCAAAAAGCGTCGGCGTGTGGTCATGGGGATCTCCTGAGTTATGAATGGGGAGCAGGCCGGTGGCCTGTCCACGCAGCCTCCCGAATTGTTGCCTTTCGGGCTACTGCTGCGTGCCGACGGTTATACGCTGGCCCAACGGATCGGCGTGTTACAGCCTGTGCATCCCCCACCCCCACGCTGCGCCATTACTGGTGCTTGAAATCGGGCTTGCGCTTGTTCACGAAGGCGTCCATGCCTTCCTTCTGGTCGGCGGTGGCGAACAGCGCGTGGAAGACGCGGCGCTCGAACATCACGCCGTCCGACAGCGAGCCTTCGAAAGAGCGGTTCACCGATTCCTTGGCCGCCATGACGCTGGGCAGCGAGAAGCCGCAGATGGTGAGCGCGGCACCCAGGGCTTCGTCCATCAGCTTGTCCAGCGGCACCACGCGGCTCACCAGGCCGGCGCGTTCGGCCTCCGTGGCGTCCATCATGCGGGCGGTGAGCACCATGTCCATGGCCTTGGACTTGCCGATGGCGCGCGGCAGGCGCTGCGTGCCCCCCGCGCCGGGGATCACGCCGAGCTTGATCTCGGGCTGGCCGAACTTCGCGTTGTCGGCGGCGATGATGAAGTCGCACATCATGGCGAGTTCGCAGCCGCCACCCAAGGCAAAGCCGCTGACCGCAGCAATCACCGGTTTGCGGATGCTGCGGATGGTTTCCCAGTTGCGGGTGATGTAGTCGCCCTTGTAGACGTCGGCGAAGGTGTAGCTGGCCATGGCGCCGATGTCGGCACCGGCGGCGAAGGCCTTTTCACTGCCGGTCAGGATCATGCAGCCGATGTCGTCGTCAGCGTCGAAGGCCTTGAGCGCGGCGCCGAGCTCGTCCATCAGTTGGTTGTTCAGCGCGTTGAGTTGTTTGGGGCGGTTGAGCGTGACGATGCCGACCCGACCTTCGGTGCGGACGGTGATGCATTCGGGTGCGGTGGTGGTGGTCATGGGGTCTCCTCGGGGGTCGTTGGGGGCTGAAAAGCTGTTCACTATAGCGGTCGGTACCAAGGGAAAACATTAACCGACCGATTGGTTGGCGAATGGTAAATTGCAGCGCCGAACCACCACCGAACAACACCGCTCGCCGGAGGAGACCCAACGCCATGACCGATGCCACCGTCTTGTATGAAGAGCGCGGGGCCGTGGCCCTGGTCACGCTCAACCGGCCGGACGCCCTGAACAGCTTCACGCGCCAGATGCACCGCGACCTGTGGACCGCGCTGGACCAGGCCGAAGCCAACCCGGTGGTGCGCGCGCTCGTGATCACGGGCGCGGGTCGCGGTTTTTGCGCCGGCGCCGATCTGGCCGAGTTCGACTTTGCACCGGGTCCCGACCTCGTGAAACGCGCCGACCCCGGCCCGGTGATCGAACAGGCGTTCAACCCCACCGCGCGGCGCTTGCAGGGCCTGCGCATGCCCACCGTCGCCGCGGTCAACGGAGTGGCCGCGGGTGCCGGTGCGTCGCTGGCCATGTGCTGCGACATCGCCATCGCCGCCACCGGGGCCAGCTTCATTCAGGCCTTCAGCAAGATCGGCCTCGTGCCCGACGCGGGTGGCAGCTGGTTGCTGGTGGAGCGCCTGGGCCTGGCGCGTGCCATGGCGCTGGCCATGACCGGCGACAAGCTGCCGGCCGCGCAGGCGAAGGAGTGGGGGATGATCTGGGACGTGAGCGACGACTGCGTGGGGGCCTCAATGGCCATGGCGACCAAACTCGCCACCATGCCCACACGGGCCCTGGTCGCCACGCGCGCGCTGCTGCGCGATGCGGCCACCCGCACCCTGAGCCAACAGCTCGACGTGGAACGCGACACGCAATCGGCGCTGGGCAAGACGCACGACTACATCGAAGGCGTGATGGCGTTTCGTGAAAAGCGCCCGGCGCAGTTCAAGGGGGAATGATGAGTCCCCACGAAAGAGCCGCCAAGGTCGGCGAGACGATGTTCGCGGTCGACACCGCGAGCAAGGACACCATGGGCATGGAGTTGCTGAGTTGCGAGCCGGGTCGCGCCAGCATCCGCATGGTGGTTCAGCCGCTGCACCTCAACGGCCACCAGATCTGCCACGGCGGTTTCATCTTCACGCTCGCCGACTCCACCTTTGCGTTTGCCTGCAACAGCCACAACAAGAACACCGTGGCCGCGGGCTGCAGCATCGAATTCCTGCGCCCCGCGCACGCGGGTGATGTGCTCACCTGCGAAGGCGTCGAGCAAACGCTCAGCGGGCGTCACGGCATCTACGACATGCGGGTGTGCAACCAGCGCGGAGAAGTGGTGGCCATGTTCCGTGGCAAGAGCGCGCAGATTCCCGGGACGGTGTTTCCCGAAGAAGGAACCCCATGAAAGCCTTTGCCCTGGAGCCGATTGAAAAGGCCAGCGTCGACGAACTGCGTGCCCTGCAGCTCAAGCGCTTGCAGGCCACGCTGCGCCACGCGTACACCAACTCGCCCGTCTACCGCGCCAAGTTCGACGCGGCGGGCGTGCACCCGGACGACTGCCGCAGCCTCGCCGATTTGGCGAAGTTTCCCTTCACCACCAAGAAGGACCTGCGCGACAGCTACCCCTTCGGCATGTTCGCCGTGCCGCGCGAGCAGTGCGCGCGCATCCACGCGAGCAGCGGCACCACCGGCAAGCCCACGGTGGTCGGGTACACGATCAAGGACATCGACACCTGGGCCACGGTGGTGGCGCGCAGCATCCGCGCCAGCGGTGCCCGCCCCGGCGATCTGGTCCACGTGAGCTATGGCTACGGCCTCTTCACCGGTGGCCTGGGGGCGCACTACGGCGCCGAAAAACTGGGCCTCACCGTGGTGCCCTTCGGCGGCGGCCAGACCGAGCGCCAGGTGCAGCTGATCCAGGACTTCAAGCCCGACATCATCATGGTCACGCCGAGCTACATGCTGGCCATTGCCGACGAGTTCGAGCGCCAAGGCATCGACCCGCGCCAGAGCAGCATGCGCATCGGCATCTTCGGCGCCGAGCCCTGGACCAACGACATGCGCGTGGCGATCGAGGCGCGCATGGGCATCGACGCGGTCGACATCTATGGCCTGTCCGAGGTGATGGGCCCGGGCGTGGCCAACGAGTGCGTCGAGACCAAGGACGGCCCGACCATCTGGGAAGACCACTTCTATCCCGAGATCATCGATCCCGAGACCGGCGAGCCGGTGGCCGATGGCGAGATGGGCGAGCTGGTGTTCACCAGCCTCACCAAGGAAGCGCTGCCCATCATCCGCTACCGCACGCGCGACCTCACGCGCCTGCTGCCGGGGACCGCCCGCACCATGCGCCGCATGGAAAAGATCACCGGCCGCAGCGACGACATGATGATCGTGCGCGGTGTCAACGTGTTTCCCACGCAGATCGAGGAACTGATCTTGAAGCGGCCCGAGCTCAGCGCGCACTACCAGTGTGTGCTGACCCGTGAAGGTCCGATGGACAACCTCACCGTGGTGGTGGAAACCCGCCCGGGTCTGTCGCCCGAGAGCATCGAGGCGCGTGCCGCCGCCAAGCAGCTGCAACACGAGGTCAAGGTGTACGTGGGCAGCAGCGTGTCGGTGGAGCTCAAGCCCGAGGGTGGCGTGGAGCGCAGCCAGGGCAAGGCCAGGCGTGTGGTGGATTTGCGCGAGCGCAAGGGGTGAATAACACGGCTGTCCGTTGATGGCGACCGCCGGTGGGGCCGATCCGACCTGTCGGGGTGGAAACCCCTAGTCGAGCCCGGACCGGGTGTCCTACATTACCCCCCACAGTTGGGGAAGACATGGACAAAAACACATTGTTTGGCAAGACAGCGGCCGGGCGTGAAGCGCTCACCACGCGGCCCGCGGGTCTGGTGCCGCGCTTGCGTTCGCTGCTGATCATGGTGGATGGAAAACGCAATCTCGCCGAGTTCGAAAAACTCACAGGGTCCCTGGAGCAGGCCCGCCAGTCGCTCGGCGAGCTGATGGCCGGGGGCTGGGTCGAGGTCGTCGGTGCCGATGGCCTGCCCAAGGCCATGCCCGGCGCGGCAGCGCTCACGACGGCTGTGTCTTTCGAGCCGGAGGTGTCCCAGCCCGTGCCGGTGGCAACGCCTGTTGCAGCAGCGGAGGCCACCTTGCCGTTCAGCGATGCCCGCCGTCAGGTGGTTCGCTTCATCAACGACCAGCTCGGCCCCATGGGCGAATCGCTCGCGATCCGCGCCGAGTCCTGCAAGACACCCGTCGAACTGCAGGCAGCCCTCCCCCGCATCCGGGACGGCTTGAAGAGCTTCAAGGGCGCTGCGGTGGTCCAGCAGTTCGACGAAGCATTGGCGAACCGCCTGCCCAAGGTCTGACCGATCGACCGGAGCGCGCTCAGTCGGCCAGCCAGCTGCCCAACCGCGAGGCGTCGGCCACGCCCAGTTTCACGGCCTGCGTTTCGGTGGGCCAATCCAGCGCGCACTTGAGCAAGCGGTTGTCCCGCGAGACCAGCGCGGTGATGCGCGCCCGCTGGGCCCGCAGCATCAGCACGTCGTCGAGCTTGTGGATGCGCCAGGCCTCGGCTGCGCCGCCGCGCCGCACGGCGGCGAGTTCCACGCCCAGCCACTCGTCGCCCGCGGCCATGCCGGCGGCTTCGGCTGCGCCACCGCGCAGCACGGTCTTGATCTGCACGATGCCGCCCGTCTCCGCCACGCGCAGGCCCAGTTGCTGCGCCAGGGGCGCCTTGTCGTGTGTGACTTTTGCGCCCTGGCCTTGCAGCAGGCCCATCAAGGGCAGGTCGGCGGTGCTGTGCACCCAGGCGGCAATTTCACCGTCGAAGCTGCGTTTGCCGAGTTGCTTGAGCGAGCGCAGCAGATCGGCTTCGCGCATCGGGCCCCCCTTGCAGCGCCGCCAGAGATCCCGCATCACCGCGTCCAGCGAGGTGTGGCCCTCGGCGCGCAGGGTGAGGTCCAGGCACAGGGCCACGAGTAAGCCCTTGGTGTAGTAACTCACCGTGGCGTTCGGCGTGTTCTCGTGCATGCGGTAGTACTTCACCCACGCGTCAAAACTGGCCTGTGCCACGCTCTGCACATGGCGCCCCGGGGTCTGCTGCACCTGGTTGATGGTCTTGGCCACCAGTTGCAGGTAGGCCGTGTCGTCGATGAGGCCGGCGCGGCGCAGCATCAGGTCGTCGTAGTAGCTGGTGAAGCCTTCAAAGAACCACAACAGCTCGGTGTAGTTCTCAGCGGTGTAGTCGTAACGCTTGAATTCGGTGGGGCGCAGGCGCTTGACGTTCCAGGTGTGGAAGTATTCGTGGCTGATCAGGCCGAGCAGCGTGGTGTAGCCATCGGTGGCCTTGAGCGCGGCGGGTTTGTCGCTGGTGGACGGACGCAGCCGGGGCAGGTCGGCGCGCTGGCAAATGAGCGCCGTGGAATTGCGGTGCTCCAGCCCGCCGTAGCCGTCGCCGCTGGCGTGCAGCATGAAGACGTAGTTCGGGAAGGGCGGGGCGCCGTCGCCGTGCCAGAACGCGATCTGCGCTTCGCAGATGCGGCGCGTGTCGTCGATCAGGCGTTCGCCATCGAGCCAGGCACCTGCGCCGCTGATGACGAAGCGGTGCTCAACGCCACCGGCTGTGAAATGGCCGTTCCAGAAGCGGCCCATCTCCACCGGGCAGTCGGCGAGTTCGTCGTAGTCGGCCGCACGGTAATGTCCGAAGCCCGCAGCGTCCACGCTGTGGGAGGGCAAACCGGTGACCAGGTTCCAGCCCTCGGTGGCCACACCGGGCACGATCTCCAGGGCATGGGGCGTGTCTTCCTGGCCCGCCACCCGCAGGCACAGGCTGGTGGCGTTGAAGAAGCCGCGCGTGCTGTCGAGAAAGGCGGTGCGCACCGACGCATCGAATGCGTACACCGCGTACTGCAGTTCCAGCGGCTTGCCCGCCACCGTGTTGGCCTGCCACTGGTGCTTGTCGAGCTGTTGCATCGTCACCGGTTGACCGTCCTGCCACGCTTGCAGGTTCTGCAAGTGCTGCGAAAACTCGCGCACCAGATAGCTGCCCGGGATCCACACCGGCAGGCTCACCCGCTGGTTTTTCGCGGGTTGTTCGATCAGCAGCGTGACGGCAAAGAGGTGCGCGTTGGCGTCCAGCACCGAGACGGTGAAGCGCACGCCGACAGAGGGGGTGGGACGTTTGGGCATCAGAGGGCTCCTGCGCCGATGAAGCAACTCAACGAAGCGATCGCGGAGAGCCGGAAGCGCAACTTGAGCCAGACCGCCAGCCCAGCCGGCGGGTACAGCTTGCGGTCGACCAGGTAGCAAATGATCAGCACCAGACCCAGCCAGGCCAGGCCTGCGTAAGGCGGCATCACCAGACCGGGCCAGGCCAGCAGGGAGGGCAAGACGCCCCAGATGAAATGCACCTTGCCATCCGGCCCGCGGGCCATCTGGCTCCAGCCAATACCCCAGTGGATACCGCCCAGGAAAGAGGCGATGAGCGCGGCGTAAGCGGCCAGCGCCAGGGCCACCCAGGGCTGCAGGTCGGGCGTGACCAGCCAGACCAGCAGGGCCAGCCCGACCAGCGGGATCAGGCCGGCATGCCCGAGGTGGCGGATGAGGGCTTGCTCGCGGTGCTCACCGGCTGCAACAGACAAGGGCATGCTGAGGGGCATCAGTTGAGCATCGTTTCGATGCGGTCCGCCGTGATGTAGCCCGGCACCCGGGTGTCGTTGACGAAGATCATGGTGGGCGTGCCCTTGATGCCGTGTTTGCTGGCCAGGCGGCTGTTGCGCTCGATCGCCGCGGTGTCACAGGTGGCGGCAGCGGGCGGCTGGTTGTTCACCATCCAGTCGCTGTAGGTTTTGGCCTTGTCTTTGGCACACCAGATGCTGCGCGCTTTCTCAGCGGAGTCCGGGCCGAGCACGGGGATGAGGAAGACGTGCACCGTCACGTTGTCGAGCTTGGCGAATTCCTGGTGCAGGCGTTTGCAATAGCCGCAGTTCGGGTCTTCAAACACCGCCATCTTGCGCTTGCCGTTGCCCCGCACGAGGGTGAAGGCGTCTTTCATCGGCAGGTCTTTGAAGGCCAGCGCGGTGAGCTTGTCCAGGCGTTGTTCGGTCAGGTTGACGCGCCCCCGTGTGTCGATCAGCGTGCCCTGGATCAGGTAGTTGCCCTCGGCATCGGTGTAGAAGATGTCGCTGCCGTTGATGCGCACCTCGAAGATGCCGGGCATCGGCGTCTTGCTGACCTCGTCGATGGCCGGCAGCTTGGGCAGGCGTTCGGCCAGGTTCTTGCGGATGGCGGCTTCCTGCGCCAGCGCGCCCAGGGACAAGGCGGTCAGCGCCAGCAGCAACAGGGACTTGAAATGTTTCATCTTGTGGGCGCTCGGTGGCGATCGGGGAGGTGGGGGAAATCAGACCAGCTGGCCCATGGCCTGGCGCGCCAGCCAGCGCTTGAGAGGGCCGCTGCGGTTGAAGCTGTTCAGGCCCCAGTTGCGCAACGCTTGCAAACGGCTGTCTTCGTGGGCGAACAAACCGAACAATCCGTCGGTGACCCAGCCCATGGCATTCACTTCGGCAGCGCGCGCCCGCTCGTAGCGGCGCAGGAGCTTCAAATCGCCAAGGTCGCGCCAGTACTCGCGTGCATGCAACACGCGGGCGAGTTCAGCCACGTCGGCCAGACCCACGTTGAGGCCCTGGCCCGCGAGCGGGTGCATGGCGTGCGCCGCATCGCCGGCCAGCGCCACGCCGCCAGCGGCGGTGCGGGTGATCCAGCGTTGGGCGCGCGACAGTTCGAGGGGCCAGGCCTGGGCGGGGCTTTCCATGTGCAGCTTGCCCAGGGTGCTGGCGCTGCGCGCCTGCACCGCCTGGGCCAGGGTGGAGGGGTCGGATTGCAGCCAGGCATCGGCCTGTGCTGCGGGAACAGACCACACCAGCGCCACCGAGTTCCCCTGTGCGCCACCCAGCGGCAGCAAGGCCATCACCTCGCCGTGGGCAAACCACTGGCGCGCCACGCCGCCGTGGGGCAGCTCGCAGCGCAGGCGGGCCGCCACCGCCTTGTGGTCGTAGGGGCGCACGTCGAATGCCAGCCCGAGTTGGTCGCGGGTCTGGCTGCGTTTGCCTTCGCAGACCACGGTGAGGGCGGCCGCAGGGGTCTCGGTCAGGCGCTCGATGCTGCCCTGGAAACCCACGGCATCGCTCAGGCGCTGCTCCAGTGCGGGCACATCCACGATCCAGGTGAGCGCTTCGCTGCCCTGGTCGCTGGCCGAGAAGTTGAGCTCGCCGCCGTCGTCGCCCCAGACCCGCATGGCGTTCACCGGGGTGATGGCGCTGCCTTGCGGGCCGCTCTCGTCGGTTTCGGGCCAGGCCCGCACCGAGCGCAGCAACTCGCGCGAGGCGCTGTTCAGTGCGTAGGCGCGCACGTCGGGGGTGTCGGTCTGGCGCGGGGGGCTCACCAGGGCCACGCGCAAGCGGTCACGGGCCAGCAGCAAGGCCAGGGTCTGGCCCACCACACCCGCGCCCTGCACGGCGACATCAAAACGCCGGGTGGTGCCGGTTCGCGGGGGTGTTGCATTCATGGGAGGATTCTAGGAGCAGGGCACAATCCGGCCTTTGCGCGGGCCAAACCCCTGCGGCCCGCCCCGGCTTTCCATTCCTCGACCTTGCTGCTCCGCCATGAACCCAGTCGCCACGTCCGCCGCCGACCTGCAGGCCACCATCGAAGAACTCTGGGTCTACCCGGTCAAGTCCTGCGCCGGCATCCAGCTCCGCGAATCCGAGTTGACCGACACCGGGCTGCTCTACGACCGTGCCTGGATGGTGGTGGATGCCGAGGGTGAATTCGTCAGCCAGCGCGAGCTGCCCCGCATGGCGCTGATCCAGCCTGCGTTCAAGATGGGCCAGTTGATGCTGCGCGCGCCGGGCATGTTGTCCTTGCACCTGGGACTGGACGTGGCCGAAGGCCCGCTCCAGGTGCGGGTGTGGGACGATGCGGTGGACGCGTACGACATGGGCGATGTGGCGGCCCAGTGGTTCAGCGACTTTCTCGGGCCGGACGCACCGGTGCATCTGAAAAAGTTGCGGCTGGCGCGGTTTGACCCGGAGGTGAAGCGGCCCTGCGATCCCGCCTGGACCGGTGGACGCGAGGCCACCACCCAGTTCGCCGACGGCTTTGGCCTGCTGGTGACCAGCAACGCCTCGCTGGCCGACCTCAACGCGCGCCTCGTGGCCGCCGGCCACCAGGCCGTGGACATGCGCCGTTTCCGGCCCAACATCGTGCTCGGTGGCGTGGAACCGCACGACGAGGACCGCGTGGGCGCCATGACCATCACCACCGGCGACGGCGAGGCGGTGATCGAACCCGTCAAGCCTTGCGGCCGCTGCCCCATCCCCGACATCGACCCGACCACGGCCACGTCCAGCCCGGCGGTGGGCGACACCCTGCAGACCTACCGGCAAGACAAGCGTCTGCAAGGCGCTGTCACTTTCGGCATGAACACCATCGTGATCGAGGGCGACGGGCAGGTGTTGCGGGTGGGTCAGAAGGTCAGCGCCAACCTGAAGTTCGAATAGGCCCCCACGCTCCACCGCTGCGCGGGTCGCTGCCCCCCGAGGGGGCTGATCCGGCTTGGGGCGGCCCGGCGCCGTATCGTCTGACTTTCCTTGTTGCCCCGTAAAATCTCGGGTTCTCCCGACCGATCCGAAAGTTTTCCATGAGCCTCCAATGCGGCATCGTGGGCCTGCCCAACGTGGGCAAGTCCACCCTTTTCAACGCGCTGACCAAAGCCGGCATCGCGGCTGAGAACTACCCCTTCTGCACCATCGAGCCCAACACCGGCGTGGTGGAAGTGCCCGATCCGCGCCTGGCGAAGCTGGCGGCGATCGTCGAGCCCGAGCGAGTGGTGCCGGCCATCGTGGAGTTTGTGGACATCGCCGGTCTGGTCGCCGGTGCCAGCACCGGTGAAGGCCTGGGCAACAAGTTTCTGGCCCACATCCGCGAGACCGACGCCATCGTCAACGTGGTGCGCTGCTTTGAAGACGACAACGTGATCCACGTGGCCAACAAGGTCGACCCGATCGCCGACATCGAGGTCATCCAGACCGAGCTGTGTCTGGCCGATCTGGCGGCGGTGGAAAAAGCCATTCACCGCGTGAGCAAGACCGCGCGCTCGGGCGACAAGGAATCCATCAAGCAGCTCGCCATCCTGGAGAAATGCCAGACCGCGCTGAACGACACCCAGCCGGTGCGCACCATCGACTTCAGCAAGGACGAGCAGGCCCAGCTCAAGCAGTTCTTCCTGATCACCGCCAAGCCCGCGATGTTCGTGGCCAACGTGTCGGAAGACGGTTTCGAGAACAACCCCTTCCTCGACCGCCTGCGTGAGTTTGCGAAAAAGCAGAACGCGCCTGTGGTCGCCATCTGCGCCAAGATCGAGGCCGAACTCTCCGAGATGGACGACGCCGACCGGCTCGAATTCCTCAAGGAACTCGGCCAGGACGAACCCGGCCTGAACCGGCTGATCCGCGCGGCCTACCAGCTGCTGGGCCTGCAGACTTACTTCACCGCTGGCGTGAAAGAGGTGCGCGCCTGGACCATCCACGTGGGCGACACCGGCCCGCAGGCCGCCGGCGTGATCCACACCGACTTCGAAAAGGGCTACATCCGCGCCCAGACCATCGCGTTTGACGACTTCATCAACTTCAAGGGCGAGCAGGGCGCCAAAGACGCGGGCAAGATGCGCGCCGAAGGCAAGGAGTACGTCGTCAAGGATGGCGACGTGATGAACTTCCTGTTCACCCCCGCATAGGTCAGCATTGACATACACCCAGTACTCGATACTCTATGGACATTGATAGGGTTCAAATATTCTGGTTATTCTGAATTCATGGATAGTGTGGGCGCCACGCCTTCGTTTCCAGTTAGCCCCTCGAGTCTTTTGCAGGAGGTGATGTGAGATTGCGGCGATCTATTGGCGCATTCCAGAGCGTGATCCAAAGCAGGCGGTGCCCCACCGGAATCTTGGGTGCGTCACGGGGTACGTGATCGCAGGTGACTAGACGTGGCATCCCTAGAATTCATCAACTTCGAACCTTGGCGGGAAGTCGTTGAAGACGGGGGAGGCTCGTGGGAAAGGGACAAGCTTGCTCGCTCCTTTGATCTCTTGCCGCAGATATTCTGGAAGAACGGCGAGGGTTGGGCTGAGGCCAACCACTGGGCGTTGGAAAAAATATCAAATCAAGGCGTTGTACTGGAGACCATCAAGGCTCTGATGAAACACTTGCACGCCTATGCAAGTTTCTTGGAGGAGCGCGACTTGGATTGGCGACACTTTCCAATCCGAGTAGCCGACCGCGCGATTGTGCAATTTCGTGGCGAACTCATGACTCAAATAGCTCGTGGAAGTTTGGCGTCGAGTACCGCAAGAGCGCGAATGAGTGCAGTTGTCCAATTTTATCGACATGCCAGCTTCCATGATTTCATAAATCCGAAATCACTCATGTGGCAAGAGAAATCCGTGGTGATTGCTTTTTACGATGCTGTCGGTTTTAAGCGTTCGATGGCTCGAGTGACTACTGACTTAACCATACCCAACCGTACACGTCCAGACACGGCACTTGAGGAAGGTCTCTTCCCGCTCAGTGAAATCCATATGATTGAGTTGCTTAAGTTCATGGTCGAGAATTCGACGCAAGAACTCCAACTCATGCTGACCATTGGTTTTTTTACTGGCGCGCGCTTGGGGACAATCACAACTTTGCATATTGAAGACTTGGAGCAAGCTCGCCCAGATCCCTCAATGAAGGGCTTCTTCCTAGTTCGCATTGGGCCGGGAACTCAGGTTGAAACGAAGTTGAGCGTAGCAGGTTACCTACTTGTCCCGGATTTTCTACTTGATTCTCTAAAAAGATATGCATTCTCAACTGAACGTCTCAAGCGAGAGGTGCGAGCGAAACCAAAGGATCGTTCGATTATCTTTTTGACAAAGCGAGGAAATCGCTATGGAAGTAACTCCATTAGTCGACTGATGACGGATCTACGCCGAAACGCCGTTCGTTCAGATCTGAGGTTTATGACGCGTTTCAAATTTCATCAAACGCGAGCTACATACGGTACTTGGCTGATGAAGCTAGTGTTGGGCGTTACTACGGTGAGCACTGCGATTGAATTCGTAAAAAATGCCATGCTTCACAAGCATGAATCGACGACATTCAGGTACGTGAAGTTTCTGGAGATGAGCAAGGGAAAGCAAGAGGCGGCAGAAGCATTCAACAAGGCCTTTACGGGACTGAAGATGAGGAACTGGGACCAGTTTGATGCCTGACACCTTCGGCGCCCTTGATCTGACCTTTCCCGCCATAACGTACGGGGACAAAGCGACGCCTTTGGACCTAAAAGTTCTTCTCTTTCGGGGAGGCGCTAAGGCACATCCTGGGAAGGTTGGACGCATGATTGCCGAGGGGCAACTCGGAAGTCCAGTTCGTGAACGAGCGGAGCTTGTGCGGAGGATTCATGAGGCAGTCAACGGCAAGCTGGTGGGGGGTGGCAGTATTGCTACTGCTCGAAATTCAGTCCGTTATCTGCGCGATCTTTTTATTTGGGCGGAGGAAGCGCATCACCAGCTCGATTTCGATTCGATCCAAAAAACCTATATACATTGGACTGACGCGCTCCTGAATCGTTGCCAAGTTGTAGGCGATCTAAAGAAAAGATCGGCGTACACAAAAGGATCACAGGCGGGTCAAGTCCTAGACGCCGTATTGGATCGTTCAAACCCGGTTATTCAACTGACCCGGTTAGATATGCCGTCGCAGCGAAAAACTGCTCGGGGGGTTCAGGCAGATAAACAAAGCTTGAATGACACTTTTATCTTTGGCAAGCTGTTGCAGGACATTTGCGATGGGCTCCAGATTGATGTGGTGCTCAAAGGCCCGCTGCCTGTGCGTATTCCACTTCATACTGGTGGTGAGTTGGTGCAATGGTCAGGTTACTCCTGCCAAGGAGGTGTCGCTCCCAAATTGGCTGGTCGCCATTCTCAAAGGTCAATCAAGAGGTTCACTGCATTCGAAGCAGACGGTACTTTGCGTACACGTTATCCTCTCGCAAATTTGCGCTGCGAAGCAGAGTTGCTCATGTTCATCGGGCAAACCGGCATGAATATGGCGCAGGCACACAAACTCCAACTCCGCCATTTCTACTACGCCAGCCATCTTGATGGCTACCAAGTAAAGGATAGAAAGCAGCGCCGAGGGGGTGAGGTGCTATTCGAGATATTTAAGGGCTACAAACCCCATTTTGAACGTTATCTGGAATGGCGTCGTGAGATTTTCCCGACCTCTGACCTGCTCTTCCCCTTTGTGCGCATCGGTGGGCGAGCTGACCACACCGCTCCTCAATTTCGCCTCCGGAGCATCTTCAAGGGTCTCGGAATCTGTTTCGTTCCCCCTCAAACCCTGCGAAACACCCGCATCAACTGGCTCCTTCGTCGGAGCAGTGATCCCGAACTGACTGCTTGCATGGCTCAGCATACGAAAGAAACGCTGCTGAGTGTCTATGAGAGGCCCAGTCAGCAACGAGCAATGAGTGAAGTGATGCGCTTTTGGTCCCGATACGATCCGACCATCGTTCGCACCACTTCTGTCGCGCCTGGTCAGTGCAATGGGCAGCTCGCGCCAGTGCCTTCTATTCCGATCGCCGCGCCAACGCCGGACTGTATTCGTCCCTCTGGCTGTCTTTGGTGCGAGCACCACAGGGACGTCGATAGCGAAGATCACGTTTGGGCGCTTGCCAGCTTCCGCCACCTCAAGGTCATCGAATTGTCCAAATGGCATTCTCCGGCAGTCCATCAGGAAGCACTTCCAGTCCGGCATGTCGTTGACCGGATCACTGAAAAGCTGCGTTGGTTTCATGGCTCGAATGCGCAACGACGAAGTTGGATGGACGAGGCACTCGCCCGTGTCGAGGAAGGCCGATATCACCCGGACTGGCATCGGCTCATCGTGGGCATGGAGGGTGCACCATGAATGTAGCTCTCGAAGAATTTGGCCTACGCCTAAAGTCCGGGTGGTTGACGACTTCGCATCGATGTTTTCGTCCGCCAAGCTGGCCACCGCCTAGTGATTGGGTCGTCAGCGAAGACAGCAAAGGAGAGGTTCTGTCTTATTGGTCTGAACCGACATGGGATTTGTCACCCTGGGCAGGCAAAACAATGCTCTTGGACTTCGGCGATGGTCTAGAGACACGAAAAGCAGAGCGTATTGATCCCGCCAATGCCCATCTGATGCGGTTGCTCGCAACTTGGTTTATGTGGGGGCCGCGGGCCGCTTCAAGAACAAATACATTGAGGGCGAGATTTCTTCCAGTTCGCAGGATCGTCGCACTTTGCAGTCGCAACGGAATCCTCGCCAGCGAATTGATGCGCTTTCCCAAAGTGCTGGAGCAACTGTCCAGCGTTATCTCTTCCAGTGAATATCAAAGCACTATTCTCGAACTGCACCGCCTGTGGGATGCGCGCGAACAACTCGGATTCGTTCTTGTCGACGATGATGGGATAAAGCGCCTAACCGTAGAAAACCCAAGTCACGAAACAAAGCAGACCGCGTACATTCCACCGCGGATATGGACCTACCAGCTTCAGCGCTTGCGAGCTTGCCTCGACGATTTTCTTGCGCATAGTCAGCAAGTGGAGGACTGCTTCAATTTTTGCGTCGATGCGTACGCTTTCAACTTTGGGTCGTTAGAGGCAGCTGTGAACAAGCGCTCGCAGCCGCATCTTTTGCCATTTAAGGATCCTCCAAAGCCAGGATCCGGAATTCGATCGGGAGCCCGCTACTATGGGCGCTTTGATGTGACCGCTAAGCGGTTTGGTATCGAGGACCTTGTAAAACGTTGGGTGTCCATCCCCGCTCTCGGAATGGACATCCGTCAACTCTCCAGTTACTTGACTCTTGTGCAGTGTGCGGGGATGGCTCAAATAGCGAACTTCACCCTGCAACGAATCGATGAGGTTGGATCGTTGCGCACAGATTGTCTGCTTTGGGAGGACGATGAGAGTCTCGGTCGAATTCCGATCATCTGCGGGGAGACGACAAAGACTGATCAAGACAGTGATGCTAGATGGCCGACATGCCCTAGCGTCGAGGTAGCCGTTACCGCTATGTCAACTGTGGCGAGACTCCGCATGCGTTGTGTTGCCGCAGTTGACAATTTTGGAGCAAGCAGCAAAGACCGAATGGGCATCTACCTGATCGATAGAGCATGTGAGCCATGGCTAGGCAACGTGACGAGAGCCACCTCTAAAAGAATTCACTTGTCTTCATATTTGTCGATTATTCGCAGACACCCTAAATTGTTTGAAAACGAGCAACTTCGTATCATGGATAAAGACTTGATGCTCGCCCGGATGTTGACGCCCAATCTCAGTCAGGAGAAAGGATTTTCGGTTGGCAAGGTATGGCCTTTTGCCTGGCATCAACTCCGTCGCACAGGAGCTGTGAACATGTTCGCCAGTGGGTTGCTGTCGGATTCCAGCATTCAGTTCCAGATGAAGCACGCCTCACGGCTCATGCCTCTGTATTACGGTCGTGGCTACACCAAGCTGCATTTAAATGAAGAGGCCGAAGGCGTGATAGTCGCAGCCATGTACGAGGCCATAGCGCATAACCTGCAGTCTGCATTGGGTGATCGCTTCGTGTCGCCGCTCGGCGATGAACGCAAGAAAACCATCTTGGTCAATCTCGTGGGAAACAAGGATGCAAAGGCTCTGATTGCTGCAGCTCGGCGTGGACAAGTGATCTTCCGGGAGACCCGCTTGGGTGCATGTACCAAGCGTGGTGCCTGTAGCTATGGTGGCGTTGAGTCTGTGTCCCGGTGCTCTGGAGGTGACGGCGGTGGGCCCTGCGCGGATGCACTGTACGACCGAACAAAAGCTTTTGAGATGGAGCGTGAGCGTGCTCAAGTCGAGCATGAGATTGCGGGCGCAGTATTTGGTAGTCCGCGCCATAAGTCACTGCTCGCAGAACTCAATGGGTTGGAGAATTTTCTGAATGTTGCCCGAAGCTGATCAACTCACCGCTGAGCAAAGATTTCGCCAAGCGTTCGAGCGCCTCAAGGCGGGTCGGCCTGTACTGATGCCGAAGGCAACGCATGTTTCGCAGAACAACGTGGCCAAAGAAGCGGGATGTGATCCAAGTGCGTTGCGGAAATCGCGCTTTCCCTCGCTGGTAAGGGAGATAAAAGCCTACGTTGAGATCTATCGTCAACAACGACCTTCCAAGCGACAGTCGCTACTCAAACAACGCACGGCAAATGCCGATGGACGGTTGCGTTTGGAAGTGTTGGCAAGACAGCGAGACTATGCACAGTCACAGTTGGTGAGTGCTCAACGGCGCATTGTTGAACTCACCGAAGAGCTAAAGACGGTAAAGGGGTGGCTCAATGAGGCGCGTGGCCCAAAATGAAGCAAGAATTAGGCAGCCTAGCCACCACAACCGAACCTCTAGTTTTGAAAAGTCTGGAACTTGGGGAGATGTTAGATTCCCTGCGGCGCAGCCAGATCAATTGGCGGAAGTTTTCGTCCACATCGTTGTTATTCCAATGATGCCGGGATCGTAGGAACGTGGCGCAGCCTCAAGTCGATCAATCGTTGTAGATGAACAACTAATAAGGAAAACCGAAAACCTGATCTGAATCTTCCGTCGAGGCGCTCGTAAAACGCAAAAGAGTCTGCGGAGATAAATGAAATGTGGAAATGCGCCAACGCAGTAAGTTTCGCTTAATTTTGGTTCATAGAATTGCGGCGCTCGGCATCCGCTGATGGCTCGATGAGTCGCGTTCGGTGACGCGCTCCAAGGAGACAAGATGCCCATGCGACTGATGCTGGTTGACGACAATGAAAACGATCTGCTGTTCACTCGCCTTGCTTTACAGCGTAGCGGCGTAGATTGCGAAGTCTTCGCGTTCGAGCGCGCCGAGGAGGCGTTGGCTCTCCTGAGAGATGATCCAGCGCATGACATCGACATCATCTTGTTGGACATCAACATGCCAGGCCTTGATGGTTTTGGCTTTCTCGCTGCATTTGAGGCGCTCCCCGCATCTCGACATGTTGCCGTCGTGATGCTGACTTCGTCGTCCGACCCATCAGACCAAGAGCGTGCGTTCCTGCACCGTTCAGTGCGACGATTTTTGATCAAACCACTCTCTAAGGTTGATGCGGCTTCTCTGATCGAGCTGATCAGGAAACAGTGAGGTGGGGGAGAACTGACGTATCTACGGATACCCAGCTCAACTCAAACATTACTGGGGCTAGGGCAACATGGCTGTTTGAGGCTCTCCACAAAGATCCCCCTTGTCTTCATTGCAAAGAAGAGCGCCCGATTGAGCTGGAAATCGCGGTCAGTTCCAGCGTTAACAGTGCTGCAGAAGAAGCAGACTCTGACTTCGATTCAAGGAGCCACATGCCACTGCAGTCGCTGTTTGTGAACTTCACCCGATCGCACCGAATGGCCTATGCGGTGGGTTGCTTGGTGCTGGTGCTGTCTCTGGTTGCCCTGCTGAATGCGCCAGCGAATTTGGCGGTTGCCTTGCTGCACGACCGTGTGCTGGGCGTTCACATCGTCCTAGAGCTGTTCGCCATTGTGGTGGCAGTATTGATCGCCACCGCGTCATGGAACATGCTGAAGCTGCGTCAGGACCCTGCCGCCGGAGTCATGCTGCTCGGCTTCATGATCGTTGCCTGCTGCGACCTGATGCACATGCTCACCTTCAAGGGCATGCCGACGTTCATCACGCAGAGCGACCCGGAGCGTGGCATTTTCTTTTGGTTGATTGGTCGCACAGTGGAGGTGCTCACCTTGCTGTGTCTGGCGTTCGGGCGTGTTTCCTCTCTGCCTCGCAGCTTAGCCCTGCTGTCCGGCGTGTCGGCGTCTGTCGCGATCGTCTGGGTGGGCTCTTTTCACCTCGACGTTTTTCCGAGGACTTTCATTGAAGGGGTGGGACTCACGCCCTTCAAAGCGAACTTCGAGTACGTGTTGTCCGCGCTCCATCTGCTAACCGCCCTACTCCTGGCCCGCCGTGCTGCGCAGACGGGCGCCAATCAGTTTCGGTTGCTGGCAATGTCCAGTCTCGTCATGGGTGTCGGCGGGCTGTCGTTCACCTCGTATATGGGAATGTCAGATTTTCAAGCCCACGCAGGTCACATCTACAAAGTGATCGCCTATGTTTTGCTCTATCGGTCGATCTACACCCTCAACGTGCTCGCGCCCATGGCCGCGCTGCAGGCGGCCGAGCGAGACCTCCGCCAGGTGCTCGACGCCCTTCCGTCCATGGTCGGATACTGCGATCGCAACCTGATCTATCGCATCGCCAACAAGGCATTTACGGAATGGTTTGGAGTGGACGCCGCCACCATACCAGGGCGCCATGTGAGGGAGATTTTGGGTGAATCGCTGTACCGGGAGTCGCTTCCACACTACGAAGCCGCGCTGCGCGGTGAGCCGCAGGCATTCGAGCGCACTATCTTCAGGCCCGACGGGCAGGGCGCGAGGAATGCCTTGACGCACTATCTGCCGGACTGGCAGGCTGACCGGGTGGTGGGATTTTACTTTCTGGTGCACGACGTCTCCGCGCTCCATCAGGCGCAGCGAGTTCAACGTGAGACGCTGGCCGAACTCACCGAAGAGCGACAACGCCTGGACAACATCCTGCGTGGCGCCGATGTTGGTACTTGGGACTGGGACATCCCGACGGGCGCATTGCGCATCGACGACCGGTGGGCAGGTATCCTGGGCTATACATCCAGTGAGCTGCAGTCTCATATCGACATCCGAAGCGAACTCGCCCATCCCGCCGAACTCGGCGTCTCGCGCAAGAAGCTGCGTGAACACTTGGGTGGCCAGGCTGAGATGTACGACATGGAATGTCGATTGCGTCACCGCGATGGGCATTGGGTCTGGGTGCTGGATCGGGGCCGGGTGAGCGCGCGAGACGAACAAGGGCGAGCGCTGCGCATCCAGGGAACATTGCTGGACATCACCAAGGCCAAGCTGGCTCAGGCGCAGCTGGCTGAGCGAGAGGCATTTCTGGAACGCGTGAGCGAAGTCGCCGAAGTGGGTGGCTGGCAGCTTGACGTCAAAACCAGCGCAGTCACCTTCAGCAGGCAGGCCGGCCGCATCAGTGGTGTGGAAGAAGGCTTTCGGCCAACGCTTGAGGAGGCGCTGGCCTTTTTCCCGGAGGCTTCGCGCGTCGCAGTACGCAAGGCCGTGCGAGAAGCGATCGAACAGCGCAACGCGTTCGATTTGGAGTTGCCCTTCCAAAACGTTCAAGGTGAGTCGCTGTGGGTGCGCGTGGTGGGTGAGGCGTTGTATGACGATGACACACCGGGAGCGCTACCGACCCGGCTGATCGGTGCCATTCAAAACATCACCGAACGCAATGTCTCGGCGCATGCGTTGCAGCGCGCCAACGAACGCCTGGCGCTGGCGGTGGGCAGCGCCGGCATGGGCGTGTGGGAATTCGACGTGCAGGCCCGTACGCTGAACTGGGACGACCAGATGTACGCGCTGTTCGGCGCCAGTCCAACGGGCGGCGCGCAGCCCTATAGCTTGTGGATTGACCGGCTTCATCCGAACGACCGCTCATCCGTCGACCGGGCGCAGAGCGACGCATTTGAAGGCAGGCAGGCCTTCAACACACAGTTCCGCATCCTTCTGCCAGACAACACGGTGCGGCATTTGAAAGCGGCGGGCCATGTCGCCCGGGACGCTTCCGGCAAACCGTTGCGCATGGTCGGCGTGAACATGGACGTGACCGAGCAGGTGACCACGGCTGCGGCGCTGCAGGAGAACCAGCAATTGCTCCAGCGCGTAGGCAGCCTGGCGGCCATTGGTGGCTGGCGTGTTGATATCAAGGCCGGCTCTGTTCACTGGAGCGAGCAGACCCACCGGATTCACGAGGTTCCGCCCGACTACTTGCCGGATTTGGCCTCCAGCATCAATTTTTATGTGCCAGAACACCGGGAACTGATCGAGCAGGCGGTTCAGCAAGGAATGGAGAGCGGCAAGGCGTGGGATCTGGAGCTGCGCCTCATAACCCACACGGGACGCAGCATCTGGGTGCGTGCACTGGGTGAAGTCGAATTCGAAGATGGGCAACCCGTCCAACTGGTTGGTGCGCTTCAGGACATCACGGAGCGCCGCGAGTCCGAGGAGCTGCTGCGCGCGACCATGGTGGCTGCCGAAGCCGCCAGTGCCGCCAAAAGTGCGTTTCTCTCCAACATGAGTCACGAAATTCGCACGCCACTCAATGCAGTGATTGGGGTTACTCATCTACTGGCCGATTCGGGGCTGGATGAAGATCAGCGCTACTTGGTGTCCAAGGCACAGATGGCGGGACGATCGCTGCTGGACATCGTCAACGACGTGCTTGATCTGGCCAAGATAGAGGCCGGCGAAATGGAGCTGGACGAGGTTGTGTTCCGGCCAGCCCAGTTGCTGGCCGAACTGCAGGCCCTATACGGCACGCAGGCGCAAACCAAAGGTCTCACCTTAACGGTACAGGGTTCAATAGAGACCCCCACCTGGTTGTTTGGCGACAGCAACCGGCTGCGCCAGATACTCACCAATCTCATCAGCAATGCGCTCAAGTTCACAGGCAAGGGCGGTGTTTCCGTGCTCATGAGTGTCGTCAGCCGCGACGACTCCCGCCTGCTGCTGCGTGCCAGCGTACGCGACACAGGCGTCGGCATAGAACCTGAAGCCCAGGCTCGCCTGTTTCAACCATTCATACAGGCCGATGTCTCCACCACCCGCCACTTCGGCGGAACGGGGTTGGGCCTGTCGATCGTGCGCAGGCTTTCCCTGCTCATGCGTGGTGAAGTTGGGCTGAACAGTTGCGCGGGTCAGGGTTCCGAGTTTTGGGTGGAAGTACCCATGACCGTGCCGAGTCCGGAACAGGTGGCCTCCTCGGACAATGACCAGCCGGATACCGCATTTGACGGCGACCCCATAACCGACGCCGTTCTGCTCAGGGGTGTGAAGACTTTGACCTTGATCGACGCCGTCAACTCCTCCCTGGTATTGCCAGACGGCATCAAGGAGTTGAGAGTACCCTCGTCACAGCCTGGTAAGAGGAGTACCGGCGAGCTATTGGATGTGCAGGTGCTGGTGGTGGACGACACCGACATCAACCTCGAGATTGCAAGCCGAATGCTGGAGCGCCAGGGAGCTAAAGTGCACACGTGCAGCAGCGGGCGCGAAGCGCTGGAGTTTCTGAGTCGACAAAGCTTCGGCCTGGACCTGGTGCTGATGGATGTGCAGATGCCGCACATGGATGGACTGGAAGTCACCAAACGGATTCGGGGTGAACTGGGGTTGACGGCGTTGCCGATCGTGGCCCTAACGGCAGGCGCGCTGACCGAGGAGCGCAAACGTGCACTGGCTGCCGGTATGGACGATTTCCTGACCAAGCCGCTGGATCCCAAAGAAATGGTGCGCATGATCCGCGCACAGGTAAGCCGTCGAGGTGAACTTAAAGCCACGCAGGCGCCGATGGATCCGGTCGAAGAGGTCTCGACCACATGGCCTGTAGTGACAGGGATCGACAACGCAGATGCGCAGAGCCGGCTGGGAGGAGACTGGGAGTTCTTCATTTCGATTCTCGAGCGATTCTTTAGAGAGTACAAAGACTTGATGACTGTGCCTGCCATTGAGCCAACATCCGATGAGCGCGCAGTGCTGGCGGCTCGTTTGCACAAGCTGCGCGGCAGCAGTGGAACGATAGGGGCCACCCAAGTGCACCGGCTGGCCACTGAACTGGAGGATCTGCTGGTGAGTACCGATGCTAAGGCGCTACCCGGCCTCAAGGCGCTTGCGGCCGAGTTGGGGATCTTGGATGAATCAGCCAAACCCATACTGGCAGTCGAGGAGGCTGGTGTGACATCTGCACCGCCGCTGGCTGTGGCACCTTCCCTCTCCGCGGCCGAGCTTCAAGGGCTTATAGACTTACTGAAGGACTGCGACTTTGCGGCCATGGACCGGTTTGACGAACTGCAAGCGGCCGTGATTGCCAAACTTGGGGCGCCAGAAGCGGAAAGTTTGTGTTCGGCAATCAGTTCATTGGAGTTCGATCGGGCGTTGCGCATACTGGGTACCATCAACCGCAGTTGAGTGCCGCGCAGCACCGAATGGAAACGCTGTTGGGCGATAGCGCGTGCTGGGTGGAAAGATTGATACCAAAGTCAGTTATGTAGACGCAAAGGAATGCAGGTTCATGAATATTCTCCTGGTGGATGACGACGAAATCTCCCGGCTCGTGCTGGCGTCATTGCTAAGACGGATGCCTGGCGTTGGTGAAGTCGTGGAGGCCTTTGACGGAGAGGACGCATGGGGAAAACTCCAGGAAGGATTCCGCCCGATAGTTTGCTGCTGCGATCTGATGATGCCAAACCTGGACGGCGTTGGTCTGCTGTTGCGAGTCCGGGCCGACCTGCGCTTCTGGGAGCTGCCCTTCGTGATGATCTCTTCTGCGGCAGACCGTCAATCGGTCAGCCAAGCAGCTCAGGCCGGAGCCAATGGCTTTATTGCAAAGCCTTATGCATTAACGGTGGTCACGCGGGCCGTGGCCAAGGTGTTGCGGGAAAGCCTGGAAGGGGCTGAAGAATCAGCGGGCAACACGCGGCACCGGCTGGGAATCTCTATGCAGGAATTGATCAGTCACACCCAGCGGTTGCGCGAAAAGGTGGACGAATGCGCTGCTGATTTCGAGGCTGAAATGGAGGGAGCTGCGCGCGCCACCGCCTTGCAGCGACTGAGCAGCTCATGTGCAACGTTGGGCATGTTGCGGTGCGCCAGGATGCTTGAACATGGATCAACAGCTCCTATGGAGCAAACTGCGCCCACCCTTTTGTTGCAAGAAGCTACCAAGATGCTGGACGCAAGATTGCAAGCTTTGAAATGAGGCTGCACTGCGAAGGGCTCACTCACAAGGTTGCCCAAGCTTCGCTGTGGCGCCATGTTTCCTCGTGCGCTCGTTTCAATACCTTTGAAACCCTCAACACTAGCAAGTCTTGGGGACTGTGTGCGATCAAAGATATCGAGGGTCGATGCCCAGCATATTAACGCGGCCGGTAATCGCATCTTGATGGGTTGTTGTTCCCAAGTTCCGAGCCTAAACTTTAGAAATCAGCTAAAAGTGGTCGGCACTTAAATGGCAGTAAGCGCGCGGCTATCCCATTGCTAGTGTTGGTCGGCCTCTGCGCAAGTTCGTCAAATCTATTGAGGCCTGCAATGCTGAACCTGGTCCCTCAAGAGCCTGAAGTCATCAACTCGTAGCGAAGTCGCTTGTCGGCCACGTAGCAATTGCACGCTGCGTGCTGCAGACCCAGTCGGTCGAGCACAGTGATCTCACCGCGGTGATATTCGATCAAGCCGAGCCGCTGGAACTCGCTTGCTGCCCCGCTCACTCCCACGCGCCGTACGCCCAGCATCTGCGCGATGAAGTCCTGGGTCACATGAAACCAGTCAGCCTGGGCGCGATCCTGGCTCATGAGTAACCAGCGCGCCAGCCGCTCACTCACCGAGTGTAAACGCTGGCAGGCTGTGGCAAGTGATTGCTGATGCAGGCGGACCATCACGGTACGTTGCATCAGTTCTCGCAGTTCGGGCATGGTGAGCATTGCCTTGCGCAACACATGCGCTTCCAGGCGCAAGCAACTGCCAGCGCCCTGCACGACTGCTCTCCATGGGGTCTTGGCCACTCCAAGCACCAATTCCGCCCCCAGCATGGACTCGGGTCCGATCATGCCCACCGCCAAGGGCGGGTGCGTCTCGATGTCAATCACGAGCGCAATGAATCCAGATTGTGGAAAGTAGGCGTGGCTCAGTGGCGCCCCGTGCACGCTGAGGTCACTCAAGGCCACTAGGGAAAACGGACTGCACAGATCAAGAAGGCGGTTCCGAACTACTCGTGGAAGCCGTTCGATAAGCTGGTTCTCTGCTTTGTCCATGTGGAGCCCTGGAACACGAGAAAACCCCTATCGGGGCGAACCGGCAAGGGTCGCAAGACAAGATGTCTCGCATTCCCCTGCCGACTGTCGACCTGTTCGATCGACTGCTCTGTCTGGAACCGAACATATGTCCAAAAAAAACCTACTGGTAGCGCCGAAGGAGGCCGCAGTTCCAAGGCTTTGCGCATGAGACCTGTGACGGTGAAACTCACACCGTCTGCCAAATCTAAAGTAAGAGGGCCTAGATTCACTGCCAGCGGTGCGGCAGCAGCTCACCAATTTGACTGGCGCGCTGCATTTGCAGGCGTGCCATCACATCGCGCAAGTAGGCGTGGGTGTCGTGCCCGTTCAATCCCAGACGCAGTGGGTGGCAACACTTGTGCCATTTGTGCGTGGATGCGGACAACCACCACTGGCTGCTGTAGCCATTTCTAAGAACTAGTCCAGCTTAACCATTGGCAGAAAGGAATCACTTTTCTCGGGCTGATCGACCCATCAAGTTGTTGCGGAATGTGACGAAATGCAACTCAGCGATCTTTAACTTCAAAGCGTTCATGAAGGCAGCTGCTTCATCCGCTTCGTAGGCGCCAAAAGCGCTGGTGAGTAGATCGTCTAGCGCTTGACGCACGCAAGTGCGCTTGAGTCGGTCAATTTAACAAGTTACTGGTGCCAATATATGTCTACTATTTCTTCGTTTGGTATCGCTAAACGCCTCTACACCGCTGTCGGTCTGGTCTCAACGGCCCTTGCCGGGGTGGCTATCTTCGCCTACATCGAATTGCAAGAGGTTGGGCGAGAAGCCGATTACATCGCGGAGCGCAGTGTCCCGCAGATGCAGCGGATCGCAGACATCGAACTAAATGTCACCCGCGCTTCGCTCCAGCTGCGGCATGCCATGTTGTCACGCACGCCTGAAGAGCGTGCGGCCACCATGGCAGACGTCACGGAGAAACGCAAGCAAATTGGCCTGACGATGGCTGAATACGAAAAGGCAACGTATTCCGATGAAGGGCGAGCTCGGCTGGCGGCCATCGTGCCTTTGATGGACAAGTTCTGGCAGGTGGCGGACGCCAATGTTGACTTCATTCAGAAGGGGCAGATGAGTGAAGCATTTGCTTTCCTCGTCGACAAGACGATCCCTGTCCGCAACGAGCTGCTCGGCAAGCTTAATGAGGGTGTGAACTTCTACGAATCGGCACTCCTCGCCGATGTTGCCGCGATCAAGCGCGAGTCTCAGGCGACCTTGAACTGGTTGGTGGGACTGTCCATCGCGGTGGTGATCACGCTGGTCTTCAGCACGTGGTACGTGGCGCTGGTGCTGCGCAGGCGAGTCGCCGAGTCGCTCGCGGTGGCCGAGCGGGTGCGAGACGGTGACTTCACGCTGCCCGTGGTGGATACGGCACGCGACGAGTTCACCCCGCTGATGGCGGCGCTGGCTGCAATGCAGTCTGCGTTGAGCAACATCGTGACCGTGGTGCGCGGCAATGCCGATAGCGTAGCCACTGCCAGTGCACAAATCGCCCAGGGCAACGCAGACCTGAGCCAGCGGACTGAAGAACAGGCCAGTGCCTTGGAGGAGACGGCGGCCTCCATGGAACAGTTGGCCACGACAGTGAAGCAGAATGCCGACAATGCAAGTCAGGCCAATCAACTGGCGCAGGGAGCCTCTGTGGTGGCCCTGCGCGGTGGCGAGGTGGTCAGCCAGGTGGTGGAAACCATGAAAGGCATCAACACGAGCTCGCAGCGTATCGTCGACATTATTGGCACGATCGACGGAATCGCTTTTCAGACCAACATCCTGGCGCTAAACGCAGCAGTTGAAGCGGCTCGGGCTGGTGAGCAGGGCCGTGGGTTCGCGGTGGTGGCGGGCGAAGTGCGCAATCTCGCGCAGCGCAGCGCCGAAGCAGCCAAAGAGATCAAGGGGCTCATCACCGCCAGTGTGGTCCAGGTTGAAGAGGGTTCGGTGCTGGTAGACAGGGCGGGTGCGACCATGCAGGAGGTGGTTAAATCGATCCGGTCTGTCACAGACCTCATGGGCGAGATCAGCTCTGCCAGTGTCGAGCAGAGTTCCGGAGTTTCGCAGATCGGCCATGCGGTGAGCCAGATGGATCAGGCAACGCAGCAAAACGCGGCGCTGGTCGAAGAAAGCGCGGCCGCTGCGGTAAGTTTGAAGAGCCAAGCACTGGAACTTGTCCAAACGATGGCTGTGTTCAGGTTGATTTCTGACGATACCCCCCGCAACACTACCTTGGTCTCGGGACCGAGAGCCAGTGTTGCAACCAAACCTTTGACAGCGAAGTCATCGGTCGCAACAGTGCGCAAGCCACTCGCGCCTACAGCAACAAAAGCCCGGGCATCTGCAGCCTCTTCCGAGAGCGGTGAGTGGGAGCAGTTCTGACATGAGGGAAAGCCCGTCGCCCTTAAGGTTTTCCTTCTGGGCGAGGGGCCACTCTGTTCCGAAAAGCCCATGATCATGAAGATGGAGCCCGAAAATGAGAGGGCTGCATGCTGGCACTACAAATCTGCGCACGCTGGCAGCGGCCATCAGCAGGCATGGTTGAATTTAATGAACTCCGTTTCGCCGTCTCCAACACGGAGGTTCTGATGAATTCGATCGACGCCACCGCTTGCCTCTTCACTGGGGGTGTCCAGTATGGCAAAAACCGTATCGAAATTCACACTGATTGCTAGTTGGCACCTCAGTCGTGAAAGAGTTCGCCAAGGCTCCAGTGGTCATTCATCCGCTCCTAAGTGACTTTGTGCACGAAGAAACCGATGGAACGGCCAAAATCTCTCCACATTTGTCCCAAGGGGAAAATAATGCAGCAAGGTTTCGTTTTTTTCCACGCAGCATGCAACCATCAAAGACACCTCATGATTGCGGTTGAATGCCTTCTGCGGCACATGGAAGACCAAAAGAATGGACTGAATAGTGAGGCTGAAGAGCTGTCTGAGAAGCTTATCGAGGAACTCGTTCATCTCTCAGAATCCATGACTGCAGATATGGAAAACTTCACTTGGAGGTTGTATCGAAATCAAGAGTGTCTTAAAACATCTCAGCAGTTCATCGAAATTGAAAATGCTTGTCATCAATTACTCGATGCAAACCTGTATGTAGTGAATTGCGCACTCGATGTCGCTAACCGTTTCGGATTTGCTGAAGGGGCGATGCTCCGCTTGAAGAACATTTCGGCAAGAACGAAATTGATTCAATCTCAACTTCGTGAGTATGCTGGTACCTTTTTGCCGCTACCCAGCTTACAAGACAGTGATAGCCAAAAATTACATAGTTCAAATCCTATACAAAGGCATTTTTAGCTTTGTAAACCATAGAGCGAACTTCGTTTTCACAGGGGAAATTTGTTTCGGGTCAGGATCAGGATCAGGATCAGCGTAGATCGATTTTGTGCACAGTGCCCCCTAGAAAGCAGCACTCATAAGGTTTCATCTACATCGTCTTTGGAGATTGAATAATGCACGACAATAATATCTCCGCCCCTTTGGATATTCTACTGGTGAGTGTTGAGACTATTAAGAATCAACTGAACGAATCAGTTGGCTTCTATTGTGTTCAACGAGATATCTCGGTTGACAAAACGCCTTTGCTGGAGAAGCAATTGCTCATAGCGCAGCTTGAAGTGCTCAACAAGCTAGCTAGCGCCATGACTGTCTGCCGTCGTCCCAAGGAGCCTCAGTACGCCATCCCTAGCGAGGTTCGCACGTTGTTCCAACTGAGCGATTTCAAGCATGAATGGACTATCGAGGAGCTGGGGGAGCTGGTTTTCAAAGAGGACGTATCTGATGTGGCCAAAAAAATAGCGCGTTCAGTGAAGTATGGCTCACCGGTAGATATAGAGTTTCGAATGTGCGGTGGCGACAATCGGGTGCGCTGGGTTCGGTGTCACAGCATTCGAACTGAACACGATCGAGCGGGTGAGCTGCCGCATTGTTGGTCGATCCAGGATGTCACCCTATATCACGATAAGATGACCACGCTCAACAGCCACCTTGAACTTCGGAGCCAACAACTGGCGCAAGTCAATCACAGCCTTGCCGAATTTGCCAATGCGCTCTCACACGATCTAAAACGTCCTGTGCGCCACGTTTGCAGTTTCGCTGACCTCATCAAGGAAGCGGTGCAGACAGGAGATATCTCGGCTGCGCTAGGCTATGTTGAGCGAGTTCGAGATGCGGCTAATACCATGGCTAGCTTGCTCGACCGGATGCTGAGCTTTTCGCAAGTTGGACACCATGAGCTTGAGTACGTTGATATCAATCAACATGAGTTAATTGTGGAGTTGATGAATGAATCATGCGCTGCACACAGTCGCCTCAATATAAACTGGCGCATCAAGGGTGTACTGCCACCTGTGTTTGCGGACCGGGTATTGTGGCGCACGCTATGGCTCAATCTTATTGATAACGCGATCAAATACTCACACGTTCGCGATGCAATCGAAATTGATTTTTCAGCGGAGCAGTTGGGAAGTATGTATGCCTATCGCATTTCAGATAACGGTATAGGTTTCAATTCTGCTGGGGCAAAAAGGATGTTCGAGGTTTTTCAGAGACTGACTTCGGATACGCGATTTGAAGGAAGCGGCATTGGTCTTGCGCAGGCTCGCCGCATTGTGGAAGCACATGGTGGCTCCATCAGTGCTACTTCGAAAAATGGATGTGGAGCGACTTTCTCGGTTCTGTTGCCGGTGCTGGGAACGACTTCAGGTTAAAGCTTGGCAGGTGGCGCATCAGATTACGCTAGTTGGCGGCGCGTCCTCTCCCACCAGTCGTGCCTTACCCGCACCTCATCCGGCACTGTGGGAAACTCAGGCCATGGACATCAAGGCTCTAACACTACTTCATTTCAAGGGAGCACCATGGACATCCCTGAAAAGCTCAACCACTATTGATTGTGCGGCGTCAAGGACTTGTCCATGAACTCACACTCGCAGGTGGAGTAACAGCAGCTGAACACCACCATGACCCAGACTGGCCAGCCCGAACCGCAGCGCCTGGCCAAGCGCCTGGCGGCGCAACTGGCGTGCTCGCGCAGCGACGCCGAAAACTACATCGCCGGCGGCTGGGTGCGCGTGGACGGCGTGGTGGTGGAAGAGCCCATGGAGCGCGTGCACGATCACCAGACGTTGCTGCTCGACCCCAAGGCGAAGCTGGAGCCGCTGGCGTCGATGACGCTGATCTGGCACAAGCCGGCCAACCGCGTGCTGCCCGACGAGCCTCTGCTGCCCGACGCACTCGCGGCCAAGTGGTTCACCAACAGCAACCGCTTCAAGGGCGACCGCTCCGGCGTGCGCCCGCTCAAGGCGCACCTGCACAAACTGCTGCCGGTGTCGCCGCTGGGCACCAAGGCCAGCGGCTTGATGGTGTTCACACAGAACCCGAGCGTGGCACGCAAGATGACCGACGACGCGGGACAGCTGGAACACGAGTGGCTGGCCGAGGTGGCGGCCGATCCCGAGCTGGAAGACGAGGCCCGGCGGGATGCGGTGCTCAAGTCCTTGGGCAAGGCGCTGTTCTTTGACGGCTGGGCCGTGCCCTCGGCGCGCGCGAGCTGGCAAAGCGAGCTGCGCTTGCGCCTGGCGATCAAGGGCAACCGGCCGGGCCAGGTGGCGCACCTGTGCGAGCGCGCGGGTTTGCAGCTCACCGCACTGCGCCGACTGCGCCTGGGCCGCATTTCGCTGGCCGGGCTGCCGGTGGGCGAGTGGCGCTACCTGTTGCCCTACGAACGCTTCTGAGCCCGCGCGGCCCACGCGCTCAGGGCCATGGCGAACACCAGCACCACCAGGCCCACCCGGTTGAGGCTGAGCATGCGGCCCTGCGCAATCATCAGCCCGCCCAAGGCCGCGCCCATGGCCTGACCGGCGTACATGGCCGAGGTGTTGAGCGCCACCGTGGCGGGTGCCAGTGCCGGTGAGATGTGCACCAGCCGCGCTTGCTGCGCCGAGTTCACCGCAAAACAACCCAACGCCTACGGCACCAGCACCAGCGCCTGTTGCCACACGCCGCCCTGGCCCAGTGGCCACAGCAGCAGGCTCAGCACGATCAGCCCCAGCGCGATGAACACGGCACGTGCTGAGCCGATGCGGTCGATCCAGCGCGACATGCCCACGTTGCCCGCGAGACCGAAGGCGCCGAACCACAAAAACATGAGCGAGAGCGCACCGCCGCCCAGCCCCAGGGTCTGCAGAAAGTAGGGCGCGAAATACGAGAACAGCGTGAACTGACCGAAGGCCGAGAGCAGTGTCACGCCCACAGCCAGCATCAGTGGCGCCGAGCCCACGGTGGCCTGCCATGCCTGACGCGACAAGGCGGCGGGTTTGATGCCGTTGGGCATTTCGCGCCAGACCCAGGCCGCGCTGGCGAACGACATCAGTGCCACCAGCCCAAACGCCCAGCGCCAGCCGAGCGTGCCGCCGATCCAGGCCGACAAGGGCATGCCCATGACCGAGGCCACCGACCAGCCAAGGAACACGAAGGTGATGGCGCGCCCGCGCTGGTCGGGCCGCACCAGCAAGCCCACACAGGCCGCGGCCTGCGGCGTGAACACCGCCGGCGAAATGACGGCCAGCACCCGCAGCGGCAGCAGGCTGGCGTAGCTCGGTGCCAGCGCGCAAGCGGCGGTGAGCAGGCCATACCAGAGCAGCGAGATCGTGAGCAGGCGGCGCCGGTCCCAACCGGCCACCAGGCTGGCAAAGGCCGGCGCGCCCAGGCCCATGAGGATGGCCGCCGCGGTGATGAGCTGACCGGCTTGCGGGATCGACACGCCCAGCGAGCTGCTGATGTCGGTCAAGGTGCCCGGCACGACCATCACCCCGGTGCCGATCACGAAGTTGCCCACCATCAAGGCCCACAGGGCGCGTGGCAGGCCGGCTGGCGTTGAGCTCATGGTGCGATGGATCCGGGGAAAAACCAGAGCAGCGCCGCTGTCATGGTGAGGTAACGCGCGAACTTGCCGATGGCCATGTAGGCGATGCAGGGCCAAAAGGGGAATTTCATCCAGCCCGCCACCGCGCACAGCGGATCGCCCACCACCGGCAGCCAGCTCAGCAGGCAGGCCTTGGGCCCGAAGCGCTCCAGCCACGCCAGCGCCCGCAGCTCGGTGGCACCGCCTCGGGCTTTGTCCACCGCCTTGTGGGTGCCCAGCCCCATGGCCCAACTCACGGCTCCACCCAGCGTGTTGCCGGCGGTCGCCACCACGATCGCCGGCCAGAAGAGTTCCGGGTTGAGCTTGATGAGGCCGAACACCGCGGGCTCGGAGCCCATGGGCAGCAGCGTGGCCGAGACGAAGGCCACCACGAACACGGTGCTCAGCCCGTATTCGGGCAAAGCCAGGAGTTGCATCAGGTGGTTGAACCAGTCGGGCATGGGGAGCAGAAAAAAACGCCGTCGGTCGGCGTTGCAAGGGGCGATGGGGGTGGCTTTGCGCGTGGTGTTGTGTGAAAGGCGAAAGCAAGGGTTCGGATATCGCCTGCTGAAAAAACAGGCAGGTAGAATCGCGGTCCTTCGTGCCCCGCATTGGCCGGACCCGCGAAGCCCGTACCCAACCATTCGCATTCTCCCACCGCCATGCAACTCGGGGCCTTCTCCCTGCCCAATGCCCTGTTCGTCGCGCCCATGGCCGGTGTGACGGACCGGCCGTTCCGCAAGCTGTGCAAGCGGCTCGGTGCGGGCTATGCGGTCAGCGAGATGGTGACGTCACGTCCCGATCTGCAGGACAGCTTGAAGACCTCGCGCCGCGCCAACCACGAAGGCGAAGCAGCGCCCATCGCGGTGCAGATTGCCGGCACCGACGCGCAGATGATGGCGGACGCCGCGCGCTACAACATCGACCGCGGCGCCCAGATCATCGACATCAACATGGGCTGCCCGGCCAAGAAGGTCTGCAACAAATGGGCTGGCTCTGCCCTCATGCAGGACGAGGCGCTGGCCATCGAGATCGTGCAGGCCGTCGTGACGGCATGTGAACCGCACGGTGTGCCGGTGACGCTCAAGATGCGCACCGGCTGGTGCGCCAGCGTGCGCAACGCGCCCACGCTCGCACTCGCTGCAGAGTCCGCCGGCGTGCAGATGCTCACCGTGCACGGACGCACCCGCGAGCAGGGCTACAAGGGCCAGGCCGAACACGACACCGTGGCCCACATCAAGAGCCGCGTGCGCATTCCGGTGGTCGCCAACGGCGACATCAACAGCCCCGAGCAGGCGCGCGAGGTGCTGCGCCGCACGGGGGCCGACGCGATCATGATCGGCCGCGCCGCCCAAGGCCGGCCGTGGATCTTTCGCGAGATCGCGCACTTCCTGGCCACGGGCGAACACCTGCCGCCGCCCGACCTGGCCGAGGTGCGCGTGTGGCTGCTCGACCACCTGCACGACCACTACGACCTGTACGGCGAATTCACCGGCGTGCGCAGCGCGCGCAAGCACCTCGGCTGGTATGCGCAGTCGCTGCCCTTGCCTGCCGGTGCTGCGGCGGTGTTCCGTGCCCGCGTGAACACCACGACCACCGTGGACGAGCAGCTGCGCTGCGTGCGCGAGAGCCTGGACGCGTGGTCCAGCGACACAACAACAACCCCGAGAGACGACTGGAAACTGGCCGCATGAACAAGAACAACCTGCACGACTGCGTGCGTGCCAGCATGGAAGACTTCTTCCACGACCTCAACGGCACCGACCCCGCCAACCTGCACGACATGCTGGTCAAGGCGGTGGAAAAACCCTTGCTTGAAGTGGTGATGGAGCAGGCGCAAAACAACCAGTCGCGCGCCGCGCAGTGGTTGGGCCTGAACCGCAACACGTTGCGCAAAAAACTGCTCGAACACAAGCTCATCGACTGAGTTCGCTCCCTTTCAAAAACCACCAAGACCCTGTCCATGCGCGCACTCATCTCCGTCTCCGACAAGACCGGCATCGTCGAACTCGCCCAGGCCCTGCACAGCCTCGGCGTGTCCCTCATCTCCACCGGCGGCACCGCCAAACTGCTGGCCGAGCAAGGCCTGCCGGTGACCGAGGTGGCCGAAGTCACCGCCTTTCCCGAGATGCTCGATGGCCGCGTGAAGACACTGCACCCCAAGGTGCACGGCGGCCTGCTGGCCCGGCGCGATGTGCCCGAGCACATGGCCGCGCTCAAGACCCACGGCATCGACACCATCGACCTGCTGATCGTCAACCTCTACCCGTTTGAAGCCACCGTGGCCCAACCCGGCTGCACGCTCGATGACGCCATCGAGAACATCGACATCGGCGGCCCGGCCATGGTGCGCAGCGCGGCGAAGAACTGGAAAGACGTGGCGGTGCTGACCGACGCATCGCAGTACGCCGGCGTGATCGACGAACTCAAGACCTCCGGCAAGGTCAGCGATGCCACGCGCTTCGCCCTGTCGGTCGCCGCGTTCAACCGCATCAGCAACTACGACGGCGCCATCAGCGACTACCTCTCCAGCATCACGTTCGACGCCGCTGCCGCCGTGCCCACCCGCAGCGAATACCCGGCGCAGGCCAATGGCCGGTTCGTGAAACTGCAAGACCTCCGCTACGGCGAGAACCCGCACCAGACCGCCGCCTTCTACCGCGACCTGCACCCCGCGCCCGGCTCGCTGGTGACCGCGAAGCAGCTGCAGGGCAAGGAACTCAGCTACAACAACATCGCCGATGCCGACGCGGCGTGGGAATGTGTGAAGAGCTTCGACGTGCCGGCGTGCGTGATCGTCAAGCACGCCAACCCCTGCGGCGTGGCCGTGGGCAAGGATGCCTCGGAGGCCTACAGCAAGGCTTTCCAGACCGACCCCACCAGCGCCTTCGGCGGCATCATCGCGCTCAACCGCGTGCTCGATGGCGCAGGCGCGCTGGCCATCAGCAAGCAGTTTGTCGAAGTGCTGATGGCGCCGGGCTACACGCCCGAAGCGCTGGAGGTGTTCAAGGCCAAGGCCAATGTGCGCGTGCTCGAAATCGCGCTGCCGACCGGTGGCCCCACCGCGTGGGACAAAGGCCTGAACCTCACCGACATCAAACGCGTGGGCTCGGGCCTGCTCATGCAGTCGGCTGACAACCACGTGCTCGCCCGTGCGGACCTCAAGGTCGTGACGAAGCTGCAGCCCACCGAACAGCAGCTCGACGACCTCATGTTCGCCTGGACGGTGGCCAAGTTCGTCAAGTCCAACGCCATCGTGTTCTGCAAGGACGGCATGACCATGGGCGTGGGGGCGGGCCAGATGAGCCGCCTGGACTCGGCGCGCATCGCCAGCATCAAGGCCGGCCACGCCCAGCTCTCGCTGCAGGGCACGGCCGTGGCCAGCGACGCCTTCTTCCCGTTCCGCGACGGCCTCGACGTGGTGGTCGACGCGGGCGCGAGCTGCGTGATCCAGCCCGGCGGCTCGATGCGCGATCAGGAGGTGATCGACGCAGCGGACGAGCGTGGCGTGGTGATGGTCACCACCGGCGTCCGGCATTTCCGGCACTGACCGTGTTCGCCCCATGAAAAAGGCCGCTGTGAACAGCGGCCTTTTTGTTGGACTTTGCGACGCTTCAGCGTGGAAGCCCTTTGAACACCTCGCGCGCCGCTGCCACCGTGTCCGAGATGTCCTGCGCCGTGTGCGCCGCGCTCACGAAACCGGCTTCGTACAAGGCCGGTGCGATGTACACGCCGCGGTCCAGCAAGCCGTGGAAGAGTTGGTTGAAGGTGGGGCCGTCGGTGGTCATGACCTTGGCGTAGTTCTGCGGCAGCTCGTCGAACAGGAAGAAGCCGAACATGCCGCCCTGGCTGTCGCCGCACAGGGTCACGCCTTCGGCATGGGCCGCCGAGGTCAGGCCGTCCACCAGCGAACGCGTGGTGGCCGAGAGGTTCTCGTAGAAACCAGGCTTCTGGATTTCACGCAAGGTGGCCAGGCCGCAGGCCGTGGCCACCGGGTTGCCCGAGAGTGTGCCGGCCTGGTAGACACCGCCCAGCGGGGCGAGCTGTTCCATCACCGCGCGCTTGGCGCCAAAGGCGGCCAGCGGCATGCCGCCGCCAATCACCTTGCCCATCACCGTCATGTCGGGCTCGAAGCCCGGGATCAGCTTCGCGTAAACACTTTGCGCGCCACCCAGCGCCACACGGAAACCCGTCATCACCTCGTCAAAAGCCAGCAGTGCGCCGTGTTGGGTGCACAGCTCGCGGCAGCGTTTCATGAACGGCACGCTGGCGCGCACGAAGTTCATGTTGCCTGCGATCGGCTCGATCATCAGGCAGGCCACTTCGGGGCCATGTTCAACGAACGCCGCTTCGAGCTGCTCGACGTTGTTGTATTCCAGAACGATGGTGTGCTGAACCACCTCGGGCGGCACGCCGGCGCTGGTGGGGTTGCCGAAGGTGGCCAGACCTGAGCCGGCCTTGACCAGCAGCGCGTCCGCATGGCCGTGGTAGCAACCTTCGAACTTGATGATCTTCTTGCGCCCGGTGGCGCCGCGCGCCAGCCGGATCGCGCTCATGCCGGCCTCGGTGCCCGAGCTCACAAGGCGCACCATCTCGATGCTGGGCACGATCTTGATGATCTCTTCGGCCAGTTCCACTTCGCGCTCGGTCGGTGCGCCGTACGAAAAGCCTTCGAGCACCGCTTTCTGCACCGCTTCCACCACGGCGGGGTGGCCGTGTCCCAGGATCATCGGACCCCAGGAGCCGATGTAGTCGATGTAGCGCTGGCCGTTCGCGTCCCAGAAGTACGCACCTTGTGCACGCTGCACGAAACGGGGTGTACCACCCACCGCGCGGAACGCGCGGACCGGTGAGTTCACGCCGCCCGGGATCAGGCGTTTGGCGCGGTCGAACAGTTGCTGGTTGCGATCAACAGAGGTCATGGAGCAATGCTGCGTTGGTGGGGAAGACGCGCGCAGCGGATGCCGGGCGCGTGGAGGTCAATGCCGGGTGGTGTCGAGAGGAAAGTCGTCTGCGTCGAGCGTGCTGTCGGAGGCCGGGTCCGTCGCGCCGTCTTCACCCTCTTCGTCGGCTTCGTGGGCCCAGAATAGCCGGTCGGGCACGGCGTGACCCATGCCAGGTTGAAAGCCCGCGTCAAGGCATTGGTCGAGGTAGGTCAGGGCCTCGGCGCATGCCGACTGCAAATCGCTGCCGCCGGCGATCAACGCGCACAGGGCTGCGGACAGCGTGTCACCTGCACCGGTGAAGGTGGCCTCGAAGCGCTCGTAGCGCGCCGTGGCCAGCACCGCTTCGGGCGAGGCCAGGTGGCTTTCCAGGTACTGGTCGGCCGCGTTGAAACCCGTGACCAGCGTGTAGGGCACGCCATGCACGGCCGCAGCGCGTGCCACGTCGCGCGGGCTCGGAGGACGGTCCCCTTCCCACTCGGGCAGCAGCCAGCGGCACAGCGTGCTGTGGTTGCCCACCAGCACGGTGGTCTGCGGCAGCAGGAGTTCGGCACTCGCGTCCAGGTAAGTCTCGATCGCCAGTTCGTCCCACCACGACAAGTCCGGCATGTAGGCAATGACAGGCACATCCGAGTAGTCGGCGGTGATCTCGGCCACCACGCTGAGGTTCTCCGGATTGCCCACGAAGCCGACCTTGAAAGCTTGCACCGGCATGTCTTCCAGCGCGCAGCGGGCCTGGTCTGCCACCGCCTCTTCATCGAAGGCAAAGTGATCGTGGATGTCGGACGTGTCGCGCACGTAAGCCCCTGTGACGACCGCGAGCACATGCGCCGACGCGCTTGACATCGCGGTGATGTCTGCGCTCAGGCCACCCGCACCGCTGGGGTCGTTGGCGTTGAACACCATCACGCAAGGCAAAGCGGCTTCGCCCGGTTGTGTGAGCGCCGCCGGTGTTGTTTTTTCGGGTGTATCGGGCATGGGTTGAAAGAGGGATCGGATTCGTGTGGAAGATGCCCGCAGAATCGTCCTGACACTTCAAACAAAGCAATGGACAGAAGGCCGAAATCGGCTCCCGAAGGGCTGTACCTCGCTCGATACAATGCTTGCATTCTATGACAAGGCCCCCTATAACCATGACCGAAACCAAGACTTGGATGTGCCTGATTTGTGGCTGGATCTATGACGAGGCACTGGGCGCACCAGAGCACGGCGTGCCGGTCGGAACCCCCTGGGCACAAGTGCCGATGAACTGGACCTGTCCCGAGTGCGGCGCTCGCAAGGAAGACTTCGAGATGGTTCAAATCTGATTGCTGATCGCCGGACCCCGTCGCACCTGAGGTGCGCAGCCAAAGGCGCGGGCTCCTGGGCCCGAGTGCCACATCATGACCCTTCATTGGAGCCTGTGAACCGTGAGCCCAACCCCCGCCCTGAAAGTGCTGGTCGTCGACGACAGCAACACCATTCGGCGCAGCGCTGAAATTTTCCTCAAGCAGGGCGGACATGAAGTCCTGCTGGCCGACGATGGTTTCGATGCCCTGGCCAAGATCAACGACTACCAGCCCGATCTGGTCTTCTGCGACATTTTGATGCCCCGGCTGGACGGCTACCAGACCTGCGCCATCATCAAACGCAATGCCAAGTTCGCCAACATCCCCGTGGTGATGCTGTCTTCCAAGGACGGTGTCTTTGACAAGGCCCGCGGACGCATGGTGGGTTCCCAGGATTACCTCACCAAACCTTTCACCAAAGACCAGCTGCTGCAAGCGGTGCAGCAGTTTGGTGCCAACCTAGCTGGAGCTGCATGATGGCCATTCAGAAAATTCTCGTTGTCGATGATTCAAAAACCGAGCTCATGGTCCTGTCCGACCTGTTGAGTAAAAACGGCTACAGCGTAAGGACCGCCGAGAATGCGGACGAGGCCTTTCGTCGCCTAGGAGAGGAAAAGCCAGACTTGATCCTGATGGACGTTGTGATGCCCGGTCAAAATGGATTTCAGTTGACGCGAGCCATCACCCGCGACCCCCAGTACTCCAACATTCCGATCGTGATGTGCACGAGCAAAAGTTTGGAGACGGACCGGGTTTGGGGCATGCGGCAGGGCGCTCGTGACTACGTTACGAAGCCTGTGAATGGTGAAGAGTTGTTGTCAAAGATCCGGGCACTGGCCTGAACCACCTTGAATTGAATCCAACCGAGCATGGCCAAACGACAATCACTGAAGGAGTTGCAGGAACGTTTGGCTCAGCGGTTGAGCGTGGCCAAAACCGAGGCTGTGACAGCGGCCTGGCTCGCGGTCGAATGCAACGGAAGCCGCTATTTGCTTCCACTGGTCCAGTCCGGTGAGATTTTTCCTTGGTCTGCGGTTCAACGCGTGCCGTACACCAAGCCTTGGTACCTCGGCGTGGCCAGTTTGCGGGGCGGTCTTCACGGTGTCATCGATCTGGCAGCGCTCGTGAAATCTTCGGTGCCGGACGAGACGTCTCAAGCGCTGCGTGCCCAAAGCGAGCGCATCACCTCTGAATCCCGTCTGGTCAGCCTGCACACAGCCTTGGGTGTGAATGCCGTGATCTGGATCGATCGTCTTCTCGGCCTGCGAAGCGCCGCCATGTTCGGCGGATTCGGTCCAAGCCCCGACGGCGCACCCCCTTACTTCAACCGTTCGTTGACAGACAACCAGGGCCTGCAGTGGCAGGAGCTGGATTTGCAGGTGTTGGTGGGTGAACCCGAATTCCTCGCGATTGCAGCCTGACGGCGCGCAAGTTTGACCTGACAGGTCGTTTCCCATTTGTTTTCTGTTGGAAGGTGTTTACATGGCCACGCTTGATCGATTCCAGGGACTGTTCAAGAAAAAAGCCGATGATGAACGCGACCTGCACGCGGTGAGTGACCAGGAGGCCGCCGAGCTCGCGGCCGCCCGTCTGGCCCCCGATCCGCAAGCGGACGACTTTTCCGGCAACCTCCTCCTCGCAACAGACGAGGACGGTTCCGAGCAGTCGGGTCTGATCTCGGTGCCGTTGCTCGGGCGGCGGCCCGCAGAACAGCACCAGCGGACGCTGGCCGTCTTGCTGGCCTTTGGCCTGGTGGTGCTGGGCGCGGTCACCTTTTTCGTGTTGAGCCAGACCGAGAAAGTCAGCCAGCAACTGGCCGCCAGCGGTCAGTCCCTGATGCAGTCGCAGCGTCTGGCCAAGAGCGTGTCGCAGGCCTTGATCGGCAGCCCGGCGGCGTTTCCTGAGGTCCGTGACAGCTCCGATGTGTTGTCGCGCAGCGTGCGGGGTCTCAAGCAAGGTGACACCGAACTTGCCATCGACGCCTTGGGTCCCGACTACGCAGCCCGTCTGGACGAACTTCTGCCGCGGATCGATGCCGCTGAATCCAACGCTGCGGCTGTGCTGGCGCAAGAAAAAATCCTGACCCAGGTGGGCAACGCGCTGCGCACCATCAACCGGCAATCTTCCGATTTGCTGGAAATTGCAGAAACGATCTCGTCGTTGAAGCTTCAGCAAAACGCGCCCGCAGCCGAGATTTCGGCTTCGGGTCAACTCGTGATGTTGACGCAGCGCATCGGCAAATCCGCGAACGAGTTCTTGACGCTGGAAGGTGTGAGTCCAGAGGCGGTGTTCCTGCTGGGCAAGGACTTGAACACGTTCAAGGAAATCGCAGAAGGTCTGCTCGGCGGCAGTGAAGAGCTGCGACTGGCCGCGGCCCGCGACGAGCAGGTGCGTGAACGCCTCGGTGCCTTGTTGAAGCTGTACGAACAGACGCGTGTGGAAGCCGGCGCCATTCTGGGCAACTTGCAGGGCCTGGTGTCGGCGCGAGAGGCACAGTCCAGCATCATTGCCGACAGCGAGCCCTTGCGCCTCGGTCTGCAGGCCCTGCAGTCGGAACTCACTTCGCGGTCTGGATTGAGCGGCGGTGAATTCGGTGCCTTGCTGTTCTCGGCCTTGTTTGCGCTCTTGTGCGCTGGCGGCCTGGCTTATGTGCAGCTGCAGGAAAGCCGGCAGCGTCAGCTGACGGCCGAAGCGCAGCGGGTGGCGGCAGAGTCTCAAGAGCAAGACGCCAAGCGCGTGAACGACGCCAACCAGGCCGCCATTTTGCGGTTGATGAACGAGCTGCAGACGGTCGCTGAAGGCGACCTGACGCAAGAAGCCACGGTGACCGAAGACATCACCGGCGCGATCGCCGACTCCGTCAACTACACGGTGGAAGAGCTTCGATCACTGGTGGGCAACGTGCAGGCCACGGCCACGCGCGTGGCGCAGACCACGTCTGCTGTGGAAAGCACGTCCACCGAACTGCTCGCCGCCTCGACCGAACAGCTGCGTGAGATCCGTGAAACCGGTCAGTCGGTGCTGGACATGGCGCAGCGAATCAACCAGGTGTCGGGACAGGCGCAGGAATCCGCCACGGTGGCCCGTGCGTCGCTGCAAGCCGCCGAGTCGGGTCTGCAGGCCGTGCAGGACGCCATCGGCGGCATGAATTCGATCCGCGACCAGATCCAGGAAACCTCCAAGCGCATCAAGCGGCTGGGTGAGTCGTCGCAAGAGATTGGCGAGATCACCGAGCTGATTTCCGACATTACCGAACAGACCAACGTGCTGGCGCTGAACGCCGCCATTCAGGCGGCCTCGGCCGGTGAGGCGGGTCGCGGCTTCTCGGTGGTGGCGGAAGAGGTGCAGCGACTGGCCGAACGGTCAGCCGATGCCACGCGCCAGATCTCGGCGCTGGTGAAGGCGATTCAGACCGACACGCAGGATGCCGTGGCCGCCATGGAGCGCTCCACGCAGGGTGTGGTCGAAGGGGCCAAGCTGTCCGACAACGCCGGTACCGCGCTGTCCGAAATCGACCGCGTGTCTCGCCGACTGGCCGAACTGATCGAGCAGATCTCCAACGCGGCGTCCCGCGAAGCCGATTCGGCCAACGAGGTGGCCGGCAACATCCAGCACATCTTTGCCGTGACGGAGCAGACCGGCGAGGGCACCCGCTCCACGGCCCAACAGGTGCGTGAACTCTCCGCAATGGCCGAAGAGCTTCGCCAGTCGGTGTCGCGGTTCAAGATCGCCTGATCGCCCCGTCGGATTTTTTTCTCCAAGACCAACATGCTCGACACCGCCAACGACAGTCTGCAGATGGATCCACCTGTCGCCGACCTCGGTCCGTTGGCGTGGGTGTTCGATGAATTGCGCAAATCGTTGGATGTCGCCAACAAGGCCATCAAGCGGTTCGTGCGCGAGACCGAACAATCGCGCATGGACGACCTGCAAGCGGTCGATCCGGCGTCGCTGCGTCAGGCGCGTCAGTCGCTGCACCAGGCGGTTGGTGCGCTCGAGATGGTCGGACTGGGTGCTCCTGCGCATGTGCTTCGTGCCATGGAAGCCGCCGTTCAGCGTTTCACCCAGAAGCCGCAAAGCTGCACCGAAGCTGCCGCGGCGAAGGTTGAGCGCGCCAGTTTTGCGCTGGTGGAGTATCTCGAAGCGGTCTTGCACAACAAGCCAGTCCAGCCCGTGGCCCTGTTCTCCCAATACCGTGAGGTTCAGGAACTGGCTGCCGCCGAGCGTGTGCACCCTGCCGATCTTTGGCCGTTTGACCACCACGGGCTGAATGTGGCTGCGCCCACCGAGCGCGCGCCACTGGAGTGCAATGCGTCCATCCGCTCGCTGTTCGATCGCTTGGTGCTGCTCGCCGTGAAGACGGAAAGTCCGGCGGCGGTGCAGCAGTTGGTGAAGATCAGCACCGGACTGTCTGCGGGGGCTGCAGATGCCCGCGCGCGCACCTTCTGGCGCGTGGCGGCCGGTTTCTTCGAGGCGGTGGCGCTGCGTCTGCTGCCCAGCGACGTGTACGTCAAACGCGCCTTCTCGCGCATCCTGATGCAGTTCGTGACGCTGTCGCAAGGCAAGCCGCAGATTTCGGAAACCCTGCTCCACGATCTCTTGTTCTTTTGCGCCCAGCCGCGCGAGGTGCCCGGTCAACTCGCGCCGCAGCTGACTGCGGTCAGACAGGCTTTTGGCCTGGGCGAGGTGCCGGCGGTGGACTACCACGTGGCGACGTTGGGCCGCTACGACCCCGCCGTCCTTGCGCAGGCGCGCAAACGCATCAATGCCGCCAAGGAAGCGTGGTCGTTGTATTCCGGAGGGGATGCCAGCCGCGCCCGCCAGGTGGCCGATCAATTCGGTTTGATTGGCGATTCCCTGCTCAAGCTGCACCCGGCCAGCACGGTGCTGGCCCAAGCCCTCGTGAAGGCGGCCGACCATGCGGTGCGCGAGCCTGGCGGCGTCAGCCCCGAGCTCGCCATGGAAGTGGCGACCACCACGCTTTATCTTGAAGCCGCGTTTGAAGACTTCGATCCCAGTGCGCCCGAACTGACCGAGCGAACGCAGGCCTTGGCCGACCGTCTGGAGGCTGTGATTGCAGGCCAGCCCGCACAACCGCTGGACACCTGGATGGAGCAGTTGTACCGGCGGGTGAGCGATCGTCAGACCATGGGCAGCGTGGTGGGTGAGCTCAAGGTGTCCCTGGGCGAAGTCGAAAAATCACTGGATCAGTTCTTCCGCACACCGCAAGAGAAGGCAGGCCTGCACGTGGCGGTGTCGCAACTGGCACAGATGCGCGGTGTGCTCTCCGTGTTGGGGCTGGATCAGGCGGTGCATGCCGTCACCCGCATGCGCACCACCGTCGAGCAGATCCTCGACACCGAAGTGGATGAGGCCATGGCTCGCGAAGCCGGCACTTTCCAGCAGCTGGGCAACAACCTCAGTGCGATGAGCCTGCTGGTGGACATGCTCAACTACCAGCCCAACCTGGCCAGAAAGCTGTTTGCCTTTGATGAAGACAAGGGTGAGTTGCTGCCACTCATGGGGCGCACCGCAGCTGTGGACCTGCGCCATCCTCCCGCACGGGACGAAGCCCGCGCCATCAGCGAAGGTGTGCAGCAGGTCGTCAATGAAGTCCAGGGTGGCATGAACCTGGTCGACTTGAGTCAGCAGCTTGATTCGTTGGCCGAGCAAGCCACGCTCGCCGAGCAGTCGGGCGTGGCACGTGCGGCGAGGGAGGCCGCGGGTGCGGTGGTGGGCAACGATGCTGCCGTGGGCGCACAAGCGCTGGTGGGTCTGTCGGAAGCTTCCTTGGCAACCCAGGATCACGAGCCTGCAGCCGACACCGGCGGGGAAGACAACGACGAAGACGATCTCCTGGACATCTTTCTCGAGGAAGCGCGGGAAGTGGTCGGCAACGGTCTGGATGCCATTGGCCAGTTGCAGGCCCAGCCGGGCGATCTGGAGCACCTCACCACCCTGCGTCGCGCATTTCACACCCTCAAGGGCAGCTCGCGCATGGTCGGGTTGGAGGAGTTCGGCCAAGCCGCTTGGTCGATGGAGCAACTGGTCAACACGGTGTTGGCCGAACAACGACCCGCTGCTCAACCCTTGCTGTCGCTGACGGGTCAGGCCATGACCGACTTTGGCCGGTGGGTGGATGACATCGCCGCGAAGACCGAAAGCCATTGGAAGGCCCAGCCGTTCAAGGTCAGCGCTGACGCCATGCGCGATCAGGGCCATTTCCTGCCATTGACACATGCAGAGCAGGCAGCCACTTCACCGCCAGTCCCGGCGCACGTTGCTGTGCATGAAGCGGCGCAAACGCTTGCGCCTGAGTTTCACGACCCGTCGTTCGACCTGGCACCGGCGCATGAAGCGTCGGCTGCCCCGGTCTCCGAACCGCAGCTTCTTGACGTGTTTGAAGATCAGCCGTCGCTGGCGCAACCCGGCGAGACGGTGTTCCCGGACATGGACTTTGATGTGGGCGAACCGGTTGATCACGGCCAGCAGCCCGAGCAGGCATCTGCCGAAGACGCTGTTCCATTCGACACGGCGTTCCTCGACTTTGGACCACCACCGACCTCGGCTGAGTTGCCCTCGTCCGATCCGATGCTGGCCGATATCGACTTTGGCAGCCTGGCCGAGCTCTCTGACAGTGCAGGCGCTGCGGTCGAGCCGACGGAGGCCACGCCGGCAGCACCGCATGACGTCGAGCCCGAGGTCGTCACGCCAGTCTTGGCCGAGCCCGAGATGCCCGACGAGCAAACGCGGGTGATTGGCTCGCTGCGCATCGGTCTCAAGCTCTACAACGTTTACCTCAACGAAGCCGACGAGTGGTCGCGCCGCCTGTGCACCGGTCTTGCCGAGTGGGCACTTGAGCGCCATGAACCGGTGCCTGAGCAAGCCGAGGCGTTTGCACACTCGCTGGCCGGCAGCTCGGCCACCGTCGGGTTTCAGTCACTCTCCGACATCGCACGCGCGCTTGAGCACGCCATTGGGACGGTGAGTCTTCATCAGCGGGCCGGTGCAGCCGCCACGGACGAACAGGCCCGGTTGTTTGTCGATGCGTCCGAGGACATCCGCCGCCTGCTGCATCAGTTCGCAGCGGGGTTCCTCAAGGAGCCCGACGCCCAATTGATGGACGCGCTCTACCGGGTGGTCCACGACCCGGTCCCCGATGAGTCCTCCTTTGAGCCCGATGTGTTGCACAGCGAGGATGTGCCGGAGGTGGACGAGCCGGTGGTGCACTCGCCGGCAACGGAAGCGGCCGAGGCGGTGCAGCCGGGGGTCGAAACACCGTTGCCTGATCAGGTGGCGCAGGCGCATGTCGATGGTGGCGCTTCAAGCCATGCACCCCTGACCGCTTTCGACTTGCCGGCTCTGGCAGAAACCGGCATCGACTTTGTCGCGCCCCACGCCGACACCCACCGCGCAGAACATGCCGCCGTTCAGGACATTGACGACGACATCGACGCGCTGGACACGATCGACATCGACCTCTTTCCCATCTTTGCGGAGGAGGCGCAGGAACTGCTGCCCCAACTCGAAGGCGCCCTTCGTCAGTGGGTGGCGCGCCCCGACAATGGGAGCGCCCGTTCCGAGGTGCTGCGCAATCTTCACACCCTCAAGGGCAGTGCGCGACTGGCTGGCGCGCTCCGACTGGGTGAGATGGTCCACCGGATGGAAACCACCGCCGAGCGGCTGGGCTCCGATGTGCAGCGCAGCGCGGACCTGGAGCCTTTGCAGTCCGCGTTCGACGCCATCAGTGCCCGGTTTGAACAGCTTCGCAGTCAGGACCCGGAATCCGCCGACGTGGTGCAAACCGCGCCTGAGCAATTTGCACCGGAGTTGACCTCGGCGCCCGAGACCACCGAGCAGGCACTGCGGGAGCGCGCTGCCATGGTGCCCGGCCGCGGCATGGAGGGGCTCACCATGCCGGTGGCACCCACGGCCTTGCAAGCCCGCGCAGGCGCTGCTGTGCGGGTACGGCCCGAGCTGTTGGACCGTCTGGTCAACCAGGCCGGCGAAGTCATGATCACCCGTTCGCGCATGGAGTCCGAGCTCGTGACCCTGCGCGGCTCGCTCAAAGACCTGACGGGCAACCTCGACCGTTTGCGCGTTCAGCTGCGCGACATCGAACTGCAAGCCGAGACGCAGATGCAGTCGCGGCTGGCCCAGGCGCGCGACGCCGACCAGTCGTTCGATCCGCTCGAATTCGACCGGTTCACCCGTGTGCAGGAACTCACGCGCATGATGGCGGAGTCGGTGAACGACGTGGCCACCGTGCAGCGCAACCTGCAGCGGGCGGTGGAATCGACCGAAGACAGCCTGGTCGCCCAGGGCCGGCAAACCCGGGAGCTGCAGCGCGATCTGCTCCGCACGCGCATGGTGGAATTCGAAGGTATTTCCGAGCGGCTGTACCGCGTGGTGCGCCAGGCTTCGAAGGAAACCGGCAAACAGGTGCGCCTGGACATCACCGGCGGCAACATCGAAATGGACCGCGGTGTGCTCGACCGGATGACGGCCGCTTTTGAACACCTGTTGCGCAACAGCGTTGTGCACGGCATCGAAACGCCCGAAGCCCGCGTGGCGGCTGGCAAGCCGGCTGAAGGCCAGATCGAGATCACGCTCGCGCAGGAGCTCAACGACGTGTCGGTCGTGTTTGCCGACGACGGCGCCGGTCTGGACCTGGTGCGACTGAGGGAAAAGGCGGCCTTGCAAGGACTGATCGAGGCCGGTGCGGAGATCAGCGATGCGCACGCCGCTCAGCTCGTGTTCGAACCCGGCATCAGCACGGCGCGTGAAGTGTCCGAACTGGCGGGCCGAGGCATCGGCATGGACGTTGTCCGCAACGACGTGGTCGCACTCGGTGGGCGCATAGAGACCGCCACACAGGCCGGACAGGGCACCAACTTCAAGCTGGTGCTGCCGTTGACCACCGCCGTGACGCAGGTGGTGATGCTGCGCGCGGGCGCACTCACCCTGGGCGTGCCGTCCAACCTGGTGGAGCTGGTGCGCCGCGTGAGCGCCGAAGAACTCCACAAGGCTTACGCCAGCGGTTCGCTCACCGTCGCGGGTGAGGAGGTTCCTTTCTTCTGGGCTGGCGCCTTGCTTCAGTCGTCGGTGCAATCCTTGGAGAACAAGGGCCGCACGCTGCCGGTGATGATTTTCCGCAGCGCTGCACAGCGCATGGCCATGCACGTGGACGAGGTCCTGGGCAACCAGGAAGTCGTGGTGAAGAACCTGGGATCACAGTTGTCCCGTTTGCCCGGTCTGGCCGGCATGTCGGTCCTGGCATCGGGTGCTGTCGCTCTGATCTACAACCCGGTGGCCCTGGCGACGGTGTATGGCGAGCAGGTGCGTGGTTGGGTGGCGAGCCGGCAACAAGTGGCGCTGACGTCGGCCCTGCCCGATGACGCGCCGGCACCGGTGGACCTGGCGGTCAACGCCGTGCCGTTGGTGCTGGTGGTGGACGACTCCATCACCGTGCGCCGTGTCACGCAACGCTTGCTGCAGCGCGAGGGTTACCGGGTGACGCTGGCGGCCGATGGTCTGCAGGCGCTCGAAAAGCTGCAGGCCGAACGCCCCACCGTGGTCTTGTCCGACATCGAGATGCCACGCATGGATGGTTTCGACCTGGTGCGCAACATTCGCAGCGATGCGCGGCTGGCCGACCTGCCGGTGATCATGATCACGTCGCGCATCGCGGAGAAACACCGCGAACATGCGCGCGATCTGGGTGTGGATCACTACCTGGGAAAGCCGTACTCCGAAGACGAGTTGCTGGCGCTGATCGGCCACTACGCCAAGGCGGCGGTCGACGCCTGAACCGCGTCAGCCCAGGCAGCCGCGTGCGTCCACTCGCACGAGGCGTTCCACCTGGCCCGCGGCCAATCCACCGCGAACACCGACCATGAAGTCGTGCAGGTTCACCGTGGGGTCGCAGTGCCCCGGCACCAGCCAGACCACCTCGCCCAAGACCGGCAAGGGAGCCCCGCCGCCGGCGCGCAGCACGCCGTGCTCGTCACCGCCGCTGCTGTAGTTCAGGCCGGGCGGGAACCAAACCGTGGGCATGCCGCTGTCGATGGCGTGGCTCTTGTGGCCCGCGTCGCACACCGCGTGGGCGTCGTTGAGGCTCATCACCTCGCTTTTCACGAACAGTGCGTGTTCGAACACCGGTGCCAACGGGGTGACTTCGTTGCTTGCGTAATCGGCGTCCATGAACAAGTAGGAACCCGCTTGCAGTTCGCCCCACACGCCGCTGCTGGCCTCCAGTGAAAAAGTGCCGGTGCCCGCGCCGGTGACCAGCGGCACAGGGAAGCCAGCGGCTTGCAAGGCGTCGCAGGTGGTCCGCACGGCACGGGTGGCCTCGGCCATGGCCTCTGCGCGCCCGGCGGCTGTGCGGCGGTGCTGTGCGCCGCCGTGGTAAGCCTGCAAGCCGGCAAAGCGCAAGGTCGGAACGGTGGTGATGGCCTGCACCAGCGCCACCGCCGCCGCGCCGGGCGCCACGCCGCAGCGGCCCTGCCCCACGTCGATTTCCACCAGCACATCCAAACTGGCGGGGGCATCCACACCGGCCGCTTGCAAGGCCTGTGCAAGGCGCGTCACACCCAGCGCGCTGTCGACCGCGATGGAAAACACCGTGGACAGGTCGCGCACCGCCTGCGCCAGGCGCAGGAGTTTGGGCGCAGCGATGACCTCGTTGCTGATGTAGATGTTGCGCACGCCGGCGTGGGCCAGCGCCAGTGCTTCGTCGATCTTCTGAACGCACACGCCCACCGCCCCGTGGGCCATCTGCAGCTGCGCCAGTTCGGCGCTCTTGTGCATCTTGGCGTGGGGCCGAAGCCGCAGGCCGTGCTCGCTGGCAAACGCTGCCATGCGCGCGAGATTGCGGTCCATGGCGTCGAGGTCGATCACCAGCGAGGGTGTGTCGATGGCCGCCACGCCGTGGCTAATGCAGGCCTGCGCGCGTTGCCAGCGGGTGGTGAATGCGGTGTCAGGCATGGCGTTCGTCCAGGGTTTTTCCTTGTTCGGGTTGCAGATGGCCGGCATCGGCCCACCCCACGAGGCTCAGGCCTTCGGGCGACCAGAGCAGGCGGTTGATGGCGGTGTTGGTCAGTTCCCAGCTGCGCGGCGCCTGCAAGCCCAGGCGCGTGGCGGCCCGGTACAGGATGTCCAGCACGCCGCCGTGGGCCACCAGCAGAATCTGCTCGCCCGGGTGGCGCGCTGCGATCTCCTGCACGGTGGACACGACGCGCGCTTCGAGTTGCAACAAGGATTCGCCGCCGTCGGGTGCGAAATCGGGCACACGCTTGCGCCAGGCCAGCGACTCCTCGGGGAAGCGATGTTCCAGCTCGGACCAGGTGTGGCCTTCAAAGCGCCCGAAGCAGCGTTCGCGCAAACCGATGTGTGGGGTGACCGTCTGGCCTCGGGCGTGGGCCACCGCCTGCGCGGTCTCCAGCGCGCGCAGCAAATCGCTGGCGTAGCACGCGGCAATGGGCTCGTCGCGCAGCGCCTCCGCCAACCGAGCGGCCTGCCAGCGGCCGTGGTCGTTGAGTTCGATGTCGGTGTGGCCCTGGATGCGGGTGTCCCGGTTCCAGGCGGTCTCACCGTGGCGCACAGCCAGGATGCGGGTGACTTGCAAAGGGTGTCCTTGGAGGCGATCGGAAGCCTGCAAATGTACCGGCGGCGCCACTGTTGCGGGCGTTGAAAGCCTTGAAAACGCAGGGTATGCGAGACAATCCGGGGCATGACCCTGCCGCCATCCCCGTCCGACGGGGACTTCTCGACCCTCTTCAACTTTCTGCCGATCGGTGCGTACCGCAGCTCGCCCGACGGGATGATGCTGCGGGCCAATCAGGCGCTCGTGCGGCTCAACGGGTACGAGGACGAAGCGCAATTGCTGCTGGGCGTCAAGGACATCGCCACCGAGTGGTACGTGCAGCCAGGGCGGCGCGCAGAGTTCGTGGCCCTCTTGATGCGCGATGGCTTCGTCAAGGGATTCGTGTCCGAAATCTGGCGCCGCAAAACGCACGACCGGGTGTGGATCAGCGAGAACGCGCACGTGGTGCGCAATGGCTCGGGCGAGGTGGTTTTTTACGAAGGCACGGTCGAGGACATCACCGAGCGCATGCGGGTGCTGGAAGCGCTGCGCCAAAGTCAGGCGCAACTTGAGCGCATTACCGACCAGATGCCGGGGATGGTGTTTTCGCTGTACCAGCCGCGCGAGGGGCCGCGCAGGTACCACTTTGTGAGTTCGGGCGTGCGTGACATCTACGAGTTCGAACCCGCGGACCTGCTGCGCGACCCGATGCTGATCACGCGTTACCGCCACCCCGACCACGCGCACGAACTGGAGCTGGAGGTCGATGCGGTGATGCAGGCCCCGGTGAGCCTCTCCAGCGAGTTTCGTGTCGTGATGCCCGACGGGCGCATCAAGTGGGTCTACAAACGATCCAGCGCGGTGGAATTCGACAGCGAAGGCACGCGGCGTGTCGGCGTGCTGCTCGACATCACCGACCGCAAGGAAGCCGAAGCCGCCCTGCATGCCAGCGAAACGCTCTGGAAGCTCGCACTGGAGAGCGCGGGCGACGGCGTGTGGGACTGGAACATCCGCACCGGCGAGGAGTTTTTCTCCACCAGCATCAAAGCCATGTTCGGCTACGCCGACGACGACATTGCCAATCTCTCGGCCGAACTCGACGAACGCACCCATCCCGACGATGTGGCCCAGATGCGGCTGGATCGCCAGGCGCACTTTGATGGCCTCGTGCCGGTCTACCGCAACGAACACCGCATCCGCTGCAAGGACGGTCGCTGGAAGTGGGTGCTGTCGCGCGGGGTGGTGATTGCGCGCGACGACAACGGACAACCCCTTCGCATGGTGGGCACGCACACCGACATCACCGAACTCAAGGAAGCCGAAGCTCAGCAACATGCGCTGGAGGTGCAGTTGCGCGAATCGCAAAAGATGGAGGCGATCGGCACCCTGGCCGGCGGCGTGGCGCACGATTTCAACAACCTGCTTGCCGCCATCCTGGGCAACCTGGTGCTGGCGCGCGAAGACGTGGGCGAACACCACCCCGCGCAGGAAAGCCTGGCCGAAATCAGCCGCGCTGCGATCCGGGCGCGCCAGCTGGTGCAGCAGATCCTGACTTTCAGCCGGCGTCAGACGCAGGAGATGCAGCGACAGCCACTCAAGCCCCTGGTTGAAGAGGCGTTGGGTCTGATGCGCTCCCTGTTGCCCGCCGGTCTCAAGCTGGTCACGCGGTTGCCGTCGTCGAGCCTGCAGGTGCTGGCCGATGCCACGCAGATGCAGCAGGTGCTGATGAACCTGTGCACCAACGCCTGGCAATCCATGGAAGGCGGCTCTGGCGAGATCACAGTCGCGTTGCGCGAGGTTCGGCTGGACGCCTCGCAGGCCCTGCAGTTCGGTGGTTTGTCCAGCGGTGCCTACGCCTGCTTGAGCGTGGCCGACAACGGCCCGGGCATCGACGTTGAAACCCAGCGCCGCATTTTCGAGCCGTTCTTCACCACCAAGGCGCCTGGCGCCGGCACCGGTTTGGGACTGGCGGTGGTGCACGGCATCGTCAAGGCGCACCGGGGCGTGATCGACCTGCATTCCCAACCGGGCGAAGGCACGCGATTCGACGTGTACCTGCCGCTGGCGGCGGCGGCCGACGCCGGGGACGCCGTTGAAGTCACGGTGGCGGCCGCCCCCGCCACCTTGCGCCCCGGCAAGCATGTGGTTTACATCGACGATTACGAGGCGCTGGTGTTTCTGGTCGGGCGCCTGCTGCGGAAGCAAGGCCACCAGGCCACGACCTTTGAATCGGGTGAAGCGGCGGTGGCTTGGATGCGCATGCACCCCGAGGTGCCGGTGGACCTGGTGGTGAGCGACCAGAACATGCCGGGTCTCTCGGGTGTGGAGACCGCCATCGAGCTCCATCGCCTGCGACCCGGGCTCAAGATCGCCATCATTTCCGGACACGTGAACGAACGGCTGCTGATCGAGGCCAGCGCGGCCGGCGTGAGCGAGGTGATGGGCAAGCAGGACAGCATGGACGCGTTGGGTGAGGCCATCCGCGGTCTGCTGGATTCGGCGGCCTGAAGCCCGCCGGAGATGTCAGGCGCTCAGCGCGGCACTTCGATGTTGACCTGTCGCAGCCCGGCCGGCGGTGCCGGGAAATCGCGCAGCGCCGCGTCCAGCATGGCCATCCACAGGGGATTCGAGCTGTTCCAGCGGCCGTCGTGTGCCGCACGCGTCTCGTACACCACCCGTCCGCTGGCCGCGTGGCGGATCACCAGCGAAACCTCCCGCTGGTAGTAGGGCGTGTCCATGCGCAAAAAGAGCGGCGCGTAGATGATCTGGCCGGAGCCCGTCACCACGTAGTCGCGCCCCGGGAAACCGAAGCCCGGACCAAAGCCGCCACCCCAGTAATTGTCGAAGGGGCTCTCCCACGGCGCGCGTGGCAGCCGCAAGGTGGCGCCGCTGACCTCCACCGTCCAGGGCGGGGTGACGCCGGCCGCGGCCGGCGTCCAGCCGACCTTCGCCAGCGAGATCGCCGCCAGCTTCTCCAGGGCGTCCTGGCCGGCACCGGAGCGCTGGTCCTGCTGCGAGGGCAATCGGTCAAAGCGGTAGACCTGGGGGGCCTGGGGAATGGTGGCCGTGCCGCTTGGCGTGGGCCGGTCGGCCCATCGCGCATAGCTCTGCACCTGGTTGTCCACCAGGAACACGCTGGCGCAACCGCTGAGGGCAAACAGTGCCCCTGCGGCAGCGGCCATTCTGAACAGGCTGGACCAGGAACGGTCGGCAGTCGGGTGGGTCATGAAGCCTCCTGGGAAAGCGGCGCGCGCCGTTCGGGGTCCTCAGTGCGCGGTCGAAATCGATATGACCGTGCGGGTGCTGCCGACGTTCCCCACCGCGTCCGGTTCATCTGACAAGAGGGGCGTTGCCGGAGCGGGCAGTGGCTCGTCGTCAAAGGCCTTGTCACCGTCCTCGCTGGCTTCGCCCGTGGCGCGGATGGTCTCGAACGGAAACAGCGAGCGGTCCATCAAATGGCTGGGCACGATGTTCTGCAGGGCCGAGAACATGTTTTCGACGCGGCCTGGAAACCGCTTTTCCCAGTCCTTGAGCATCAGGCCCACCTGCTTGCGCTGCAGGTTTTCCTGGCTGCCACACAGCGTGCACGGGATGATGGGGAATTCGCGCACCTCGGCCCAGCGGGTGAGGTCCTTTTCGGCCACATAGGCCATGGGGCGGATCACCACATGCTGCCCGTCGTCGCTCACCAGCTTGGGCGGCATGCCCTTGAGCTTGGCGCCGAAGAACATGTTGAGCAGCAGGGTCTGCAGGATGTCGTCGCGGTGGTGGCCGAGTGCGATCTTGGTCGCGCCCAGCTCGCTGGCCACGCGGTACAGGATGCCGCGGCGCAGCCGCGAGCACAGGCTGCACATCGTCTTGCCCTCGGGGATCACGCGCTTGACGATGGAGTAGGTGTCCTGGTTCTCGATGTGGAACTTCACGCCCAGTTTCGTGAGGTAGGCCGGCAGGATGTCGGCCGGAAAGCCGGGCTGCTTCTGGTCGAGGTTGACCACGATCATCTCGAAGCTGATCGGCGCGCGCGCCTGCAGCTTCTGCAGGATGTCGAGCATGGCGTAGCTGTCTTTGCCGCCCGAGAGGCAGACCATCACGCGGTCGCCTTCTTCGATCATGTTGTAGTCGACGATCGCGCGGCCGACTTCGCGGCACAGGCGTTTTTCAAGTTTGTGGTTTTCGTGTTCGGTGTTCATGTCGGTGTTCTCACCACTGCCCGCTTTCCATGCGGATCGCGACTTCGCAGTCGTCAAAAATTTCCAGCTTGGCGATCTTCACCCGCACGCCGATCACGCCGGGCATCTGCATCAGGCGGCGCGTGAGTTTGCCGATCAGGCTCTCCAGCAGGTTCACGTGTTCGGCGGTGCACTCGTCGATGATGATCTGGCGCACCTTGCGGTAATCGAGCACGTGGCCGATGTCGTCGTCGTGCGGCAGCAGTGGCTGGGTGCCCTGGTTGAGTTCGGCGTCCACCTGGATCGGCTGCGGCCCCGACTTCTCATGGTCGAGGATGCCCAGGTTGGCGTTGAAGCGCAGCCCGGTGAGGGTGAGGATCTGTGTGCCGGCGCTGGTGGCGTTCATGGGCTCAGCTTTCATGGGCGGCCTTGATGCGAAACACCTCGACCCCGACCGCTTCGCAGTCGGGGTACACGTCCGGTTTGCAGGTGGAGACCCGAACCGCCCGCACGCTCGGGTGGCTCAGCAGCCGGGCTGCGATGTCGTCGCAGAGCGTTTCCTGCAGTTCGATGTGGCCCAGGGCGATGCGTTGTGCCACGACCTCACGCACGAAGTCGTAGTTGACCACCTCGTCGATGTGGTCCTGGCTGGGCGTGGAGCTCGCGAACGGGACGTGGAGGTCGACGTCGATCCACATGCGTTGCGGGGCGGTTTTTTCAAAGTCGTGCACGCCGATCTGGACCTGGACTTCGTGGCGCCGCAAGAACAGCTTGCGGCAGTCCAGAAGCAGCGAGCTGGGCTCAAAGGGATTCAAGGGGTTTCTCCTGTGACAGTGTCTCGACCACGAACATCACGTCGCGCTCCAGGGGCACGAGATGCTGCCCGGCGTCCACGTTGACCGTGGTGCCGGTGATGCTGCCGTTGGCTGCCAGAAACAGGCAGGTGCTCGCGACGTCCTGTGGGCTGGTGGGCTTTCGCAGCAGGTTCACGCGCCGGGCCCGCTCGAAGTTCTCGGGCAGCTGGGGTCCGCTGACATAGATGAGTCCGGGCGCGACACCGCACACCCTCACGGCGGGCGCCAGGGCCTGCGCCTGCAGCGCCACCGCGCGCTCCAGCGCCAGTTTGGACAGGGTGTACGAGAAGTAGTCCGGATTGAGGTTGTGCACTTTCTGGTCGAGCACATGGACGACGCAGGCGTCGGGCAGCGGTCGCTGCGCGCGGTGGCGTGCGAGTTCACGTCCGAGCAGGAGCGGAGCGATCAGGTTCACGTCCAGCTGCTCACGCGCCAGCGCCGGGTCGAAGTCGATGCCGGTGTCGGGCTCGAACGTGGACGCGTTGTTCACGATCGCCCGCAGCGGCCCGCCAGTGGTCTCGATGTGCGCCACCATGGCTTCGATCTGGTCGGTGTGGGCCAGGTCGGCCTTGACGGTGTCGATGCGGTGACCCTCGGCGCGCAGCGTTCGGGCGAGCTCGGTGGCGGGGGCTTCGGAGCGGGCGAAGTGGCACCAGACATGCCAGCCGGCCTCGGCGAACGTGCGGACGATCTCCGCGCCCAGGCGCAGCGCGCCACCCGTGACCAAGACCTGACCGGGTTGATCAGCGGAATGTTTCAAGCGAACCCCTTGTGAAAACGAGCCAGATCTTGCGCGAAGTGCCGTCGATGCGCCGGGCCGAGTGCCCCTGCGACCATAATCCAGCTCAACACCCCCCTGACCCACCGGGGCAGCGTCAACATTTTCAGCCTGCGGATCAGATCGCCGGATGTGCTGGGTTCTTCATTGTTCATGGTCGATGCTTTTGTGATGACCGATCCTGCGGTCGAATTGACGTCGATTATCCGGCGGCACCTTGAGGCACAAGGCGGCTGGTTGCCGTTCGACCGCTTCATGGCCATGGCCTTGTACGAGCCCGGCCTGGGCTATTACACCAACGCCTCGGCCCAGTTCGGCCACACGCCGCAAGGCGGCAGCGACTTCGTGACCGCACCCGAGCTCACGCCCCTGTTTGGCCACACCCTGGCGCGCCAGGTGGCCCAGGCGCTGGACGCCACCGGAACCGACGAGGTCTGGGAGTTCGGTGCCGGCACCGGTGCGCTGGCGTTGCAGGTCATCGACGCCCTGGCGGTGCAGGGCCGTCCGTTGCGCCGCTACACCATCGTTGACCTCTCGGGCAGCCTGCGCGAGCGCCAGCGCGCGACACTGGCCGCGCACGCGGACCTGGTGCGCTGGGTCGATGCGCTCCCCGAACACATGGAGGGCGTGGTGCTGGGCAACGAGGTTCTGGACGCCATGCCGGTGCAGTTGCTCGCGCGCGTGGGCGGTGCGTGGTTCGAGCGCGGTGTGGCCTGGCACGACGGGCAACTCGCCTGGGCTGACCGACCCACCGAGCTTCGGCCGCCACTGGCGGTGCCCGGTGAACACGACTACCTGACCGAGATCCACCCGCAGGCCGAGGCCTTCGTGCGCACCCTCGCCGACCGGTTGCATCGCGGGGCGGCGTTTTTTCTCGACTACGGATTTCCCGAGGCCGAGTACTTTCACCCGCAGCGCCACATGGGCACGCTGATCTGTCACCGCGCACACCAGAGCGACAGCAACCCGCTCGTCGATCTGGGCCGCAAGGACATCACCGCGCATGTGAACTTCACCGGCGTGGCACTGGCCGCGCAGGACGCCGGGATGGCGGTGCTGGGCTACACCAGCCAGGCGCGGTTTCTGTTGAATGCCGGCCTGTTGGCGCTGGCCCAGTCCGCCGACGCGCGGCAGAACGCGATGATGCAGAAGCTGGTCAACGAGCACGAGATGGGTGAGCTGTTCAAGGTGATGGCGCTGGCGCCGGCCAGCAGCGCCGATGGCTGGGTGCCCCTGGGTTTTGCAGCGGGCGACCGCACGCACCGGCTCTGAGCATGATCCGCTGGATGATCGTCATCTTCCTGGCGCTGCTGCTCATCAGCTGGTTCACGCCGATGCTGCGTCGCCTGGGCTTCGGCCGGCTGCCTGGTGACGTGCGCTTCAAGGCCTTCGGGCGCGACTGGAACCTGCCGTTCGCCACCACCATCGTGCTGAGCATGCTGGCCAGCCTGATCAGCTACCTCGTCTGAGGTGCTTGCAATGGGTGCGGCCGCCACCACCTGAAAGTCATGAGCACCGAACCCCTGCACATCGTCTGCCCCCACTGCCACACCACCAACCGCGTCCCGCGCGACCAGCTGGTGTCGGCGCCCGACTGCGGCAAATGCCACCAGCCGCTGTTCACCGGCCACCCGGTGGCGCTGGACGAGGCCGCGTTCGAGAAACACATTGCCCGCTCGCAGGTGCCGGTGCTGGTGGACTTCTGGGCCCCCTGGTGCGGCCCCTGCCGCGCGATGGCGCCGCAGTTTGAAGCCGCCGCGCGCGAACTGGAGCCCCGCATGCGGCTGGCCAAGGTGAACACCGAAGAGGCGCAGGCGCTGGGCGCGCGGCTTCAGATCCGCAGCATTCCCACGCTGGCGCTGTTCGTGGGCGGGCGCGAGGTGGCGCGCCAGCCCGGCGCCATGGGCGCGGCCGACATCGTGCGCTGGGCGCGCGCGCAGCGCCCGGGTTGAACCCGGTGCCCGGGCCGCGGTGACCGGGCTATCATCCGGCGCTTTGCGCAGTCCGGCTGCTGCGCAGCGCACCCACGGAGGCCCGCCGCCATGTCCCCTGACGTTTCCGAGACCGGCCGACTGCTGGCCGATGTGGGCGGCACCAACGCCCGCTTTGCCTGGCAGGCCCACGACGGTGCCCCCGTGTCCGACGTGCAGGTGCTGCCGGTGGCCGACTTCCCCACGCTTCAAGCCGCCATGCAGGCTTACCTGGCGGGTCTGGGCCGGGGCCGGCCCGCCATGGCCGCGATCGCCATCGCCAACCCGATCACCGGCGACCAGATCCGCATGACCAACCACCACTGGGCCTTCTCGCAGGCCGCGGTGAAGGCCGAGTTCGGCCTGTCGCACCTGCGTCTGCTCAACGACTTCACCGCGCTCGCCCTGGCCTTGCCCGACCTGCCGGCCAGCGAACTCCGGCAGGTGGGTGGTGGAGCGGGTGAGCCCGCCAAGGCCAGGGCCCTGCTCGGTGCGGGCACCGGTCTGGGCGTCTCGGGCCTGGTGCCCGACGGCAAGGGCGGCTGGGTGCCGCTGGAAGGCGAGGGCGGCCATGTGACGCTCCCGGCCGTGAGCGCGCGCGAGCGGCTGGTGATGGATGGCCTCGCGCGCTTGTACGGCCGCGCCTCGGCGGAGCGCCTGTGCAGCGGGCAGGGCCTGGTCGATGCGTTCACGCTGCTCTGCGAGGCCGACCGCGTGGCCTTGAGCGGGCTGAACACGGCCGCTGCCGTGACCGACGCGGCCCTGAAGGCCCGCCAGCCCCAGGCGCTGGAAGCCCTCAACATGCTGTGTGCCGTGCTGGGTTCGGTGGCGGGCAACCTGGCGCTCACGCTGGGCGCACGCGGCGGGGTGTACATCGGTGGCGGCATCGTCCCGCGCCTGGGCAGCTGGTTTGACGCCTCGCCGTTCCGCCAGCGTTTCGAGGCCAAGGGTCGCTTTCAGCGCTACCTGAAAGACATCCCCGTGTGGGTGATCACCTCAGCTCAGTCGCCCGCCTTGCTCGGCGCGGCCCGGTCGTTGTCGGGCCTGCACTAGCCAACGTTCGTCAGTCGTCCTGTAGGTTCCACCGAAAGCCGCAGCGCTTGCAGCACACCGGCACCAAGCGCTGGGCCGCGAGCCGCCGGTCTTCCACCTCCTGCAGCTTGAGCAGACCGTAGGCCTGGCACTGGGCACAGTTGGCCTGGTTGGCCATTTCTTCGGCGTGCATGAGCAGGTAGAGGTAGCGGCGCATCGACCACAGCGCGATGGCCGCGCACACCAGCACGAAGGCGGTGTTCATCAGTTTTTCGCTGGTGCTGGCACCGCGAAACGCCTCGAAGCTGGCCATCATGGCCACCGCCGAGATCAGGGCCAGCGCCATGTGCGCATGGCTGGACAGCAGCTCGCGCTCGTACCACTTGCGGAAACCCACTCGCTGGATGCCGTCGGCCAGGGAGCGGTTGAGGGGGTTGCGAGCGGTCATGGTGGGCTCCTGATGTCCGCATGGTGGCACAGCCCTTCCAGCCTTGCCAGTGGGTGGGCCAATCGCCCACCTGCGCTGTGGCGTCAGGCCTCGGTGAGCTGCTGCAGCGCAAAGGCCGGTGCCTTGCCCTGGCGGTCCTGGCCGGCGTACACCGTCATGTGCGGGTAGGGAATCTCGATGCCGTGCTCGTCAAAAGCCGCCTTCACCCGGCGCAGGTATTCGCGCTTGACGCCCCACTGTTCCAGCGGCAGGGTGCGGAAGCGGCAGCGGATGACCACGGCCGAGTCGGCCAGGCTCTCCACGCCGGCGATCTCCAGCTCGGCCAGGATCTTCAACCGGAAGGCTGGGTCTTGCTGCAGGTTGGCTGCTACGTTGCGCATCACCGCCATCACCTCGTCCACGTTCTCCCGGTAGGCCACGCCGATGTCCATCACCGCGTTGCTGAAACCCCGCGTCATGTTGATCACGGTGCTGATGTGGCCGTTGGGCACGTAGTGCACATTGCCGTCGTAGTCGCGCAGCTGCACGTAGCGCAGTGTGACCACCTCCACCATGCCGGCATGGTCGCCGAGCTTGACCACGTCGCCCTGGCGGATCTGGTTCTCCAGCAGGATGAAGAAGCCGGTGAAGAAATCCTTGACCAGACTTTGGGCGCCAAAACCGATGGCCAGACCCACGACGCCGGCCGCACCCAGGATGGGCGCCACCGACACGCCCACCTCCGCCAACACCAGCATGGTGGCGATGAGGCTCACGACCACCGAGGCGAGGTAGCGGAACACGCGTCCCAGGGTTTCTGCGCGCTTGGCCGATTCGCGGTCGTCCATGCGGCTGGCGATGCGCTCGCGCAGGGTGCGGATGGCGCGCTGCAACACCGCGATCAGCACCCAGGCCGCCACGATGATCAGGGTCACGCGCAGCAGCGTGGTGGCGGCACCGCCCAAGCTGGCCCACCAGCGGGCTGCGGTTTCAATCAGGGTGTCGTTCATGGGGTCCTCCGGTTCGTGAAAAGGCAAAGCTCGCGCCGGCCCACAGGCCAACGCGAGCGGGTGGGGGGTTACGGGGCGGGAACTGCGGCCAGCGCGTCCAGGAAGCGCTTGCGCCACCAGTGCACGTCGTGCTTGCGGATGCCCGCCAGCAGCGCCTGGTGGCGGCGCTGGCGTTCTTCGAGCGGCATCTGCAGGGCGCGCTGGATCGTTTCTGCCGTGCGCGTGGTGTCGTATGGATTCACCAGCAAGGCGTCGCGCATCTGCTCGGCCGCGCCAGCAAACCGCGAGAGCACCAGCACGCCCGGATCGGCCGGGTCCTGCGCGGCCACGAATTCCTTGGCCACCAGGTTCATGCCGTCGCGAAGCGGCGTGACCAGCGCCACGCTGGCCGCGCGGTAGAGACCCGGCAGGCGCTTGCGCGCCACGTTGCGGTGGATGTAGCGCACCGGCATCCAGTCGAGTTCGCCGAAGTTGCCGTTGATGGCGCCGCACAGGCTTTCCAGCTCCTGCCGCAAGGCGGCGTAGGCGTCGACGGACTCGCGGCTGGGTGCGGCGATCTGGATCAGCGTGGCGCTGCCCAGGTTTTCCGGGTAGGCCTGCAAGAGTTGGCGGAACGCCTTCAGGCGTTGCGGCAAACCTTTTGAATAGTCCAGGCGTTCCACCCCCAGCAGCAGGCGCCGGCGCGAGTACTCGTCGCGCATCTGCGTGTACATCTCCTGCGCTTCGGGCGCCTCGCCGAGTTCGATGAACTCGTCCACATCGATGCCGATCGGAAAAGCCTGCACCCGCAGCGTCTTGCCGAAGGCCCGGAACTCGTGTTCGCCCAGGATGTCGGCGCCGGTCTCGGTGCCCACGTAGCGTGAGAAGTGCGCCACATCCGCCTCGCTCTGGAACCCGACGAGGTCGTAGGCGAACAGCGAGCGCATCAGCCAGTCGTGCTCGGGCACCGCGGCCAGCATCAGCGGCGGCGGCAGCGGAATGTGCAGGAAGAAGCCCATGCGCTGCTGGCAGCCCATGGCGCGCAGCTCGGCCGCCAGCGGGATCAGGTGGTAGTCGTGCACCCAGATCACGTCGTCGGGCCGCAGCAGCCCCGCCAGCTTGTGCGCCATCATCTGGTTCACCCGCCGGTAGCCACCGATGTAGCCGGCGTCGAAGTCGGCCAGATCCAGGCGGTAGTGGAACACCGGCCACAGCACGCCGTTGCTGTAACCGAGGTAGTAACTGTCGTGGTCTTCGCGGCTCAGGTCCACCGTGGCCAGTTGCACCTGGCCGGCGGTCTGCAGGTGCAGGTCGCCTTCGCCGGGCGTGCCGTCCTCCACGATCTTGCCGCTCCAGCCGAACCACAGCCCGCCCGTGGCTTCGAGCGCTTGCCCCACGGCGACGGCCAGCCCGCCGGACGCGGCCTTGCGCGGGTCGGCCACGCGGTTGGAGACGATGACGAGGCGGCCCATCTGTTGCGCCGTCAAATGACGGCGTCCCATGGCGCGGAAAGCCGCACCGCCGCGTTGATGATGCCCACCATCGAATAGGTCTGCGGGTAGTTGCCCCACATCTCGCCGGTGGTGGCGTGCGTGTCTTCGGACAGCATGCCCAGCGGGTTGCGCGCGGCCAGCATGGTCTCGAAGATGGCGCGGGCTTCGGCCTGGCGGCCGGTGCGCGCCAGCGCGTCGATGCGCCAGAAGGTGCAGATGTTGAAGGCGGTCTCGGGTTTTCCGAAATCGTCGGCCGCCTCGTAGCGGCGCATGTAGGGACCGTCGCACAGGTGTTCTTCCAGCGCGGCCAGCGTGGCCACGAAGCGCGGGTCCATCGGGTCGATGAAGCCCACCTCCACCATCAGCAGCACGCTGGCATCGAGGTCGCGCCCGCCGAAGCTCTCGGCAAAGGCCTGGCGTTCTTCGCTCCACGATTCCCGCAGGATGCGGTCGCGCATCGAGGCCGCGCGGTCGCCCCAGTGCTGGGCGCGGCCGGGCAGATCGAGCGTGAGTGCGATCTTGGCCAGGCGGTCGCAGGCGGCCCAGCACATCAGCGCGGAACTGGTGTGCACGCGGGCACGGGTGCGCAGCTCCCACATGCCGGCGTCGGGCTGGTCGAACACACGCGCGGCCTGTTCGCCCACCGCCTCCAGGCGCTCGAATTCGGCGAGGCCCGCCGGGTGCAGCAGGCGCCGGTCGTGGAAGGCCTGCGCGGCGGCCAGCACCACGTTGCCGTACACGTCGTGCTGGAAATGTTCCTGCGCCTGGTTGCCCACGCGCACCGGTCCCATGCCGCGGTAGCCGGGCAGCGTCTCGCAAATGCGCTCGGGCAACTCGCGTTCCAGGCCGATGCCGTGCAGGGGCTGGATGTGGCCGCTGGCATCACCGTCCTTCGCACCCACCACCACGTTGGAGAGCCAGCGCAGGTAGTCCTCCAGCGTGCCGACTTCGGCCAGGCTGTTGAGCGCGCGCACCACAAAAAACGCGTCGCGCAGCCAGCAGTAGCGGTAGTCCCAGTTGCGCTGGCTGCCCGGGGCTTCGGGGATGCTGGTGGTCATGGCGGCGACGATGGCGCCGGTGTCTTCGAACAGCGAGAGCTTGAGCGTGATGGCCGCGCGAATCACCGCGTCTTGCCACTCCAGCGGCAGGCCCAGCCGTTGGCTCCAGCCGCGCCAGTAGGCCAGCGTTTCCTGCTCGAAGTGGCGCGCGGTGTCGCCGATGCCGCCTTCCAGCGTTTCGTCGGGGCCGAACAGGAAGTTGAGTTCCTGCGTGAGCAGAAACGGTTCGCGCGACAACACATGGCTGATGGACGCGTCGGTGTGCAGGCGCAGCGTTTGTGCATCGCCCACGTAGCGGATGTGGTGGCTGCCCGAGGTGATGCGCGGGGCCTGAGCGCCCCAGTCGAAACGCGGCGTGAGCGTCACGCGGATGCGCGGTGCGCCCTTGAGCGGGCGCACGCGACGCACCAGCTGGGTGGGCCGGAAGTAGCGGCTGCGCGAGAGAAAGCGCGGAGCGAAGTCGGTGATCGCAATGCCCTGGCCCTGGCTGTCCCACAGCTCGGTCACGAGCACCGCGGTGTTGGGCTCGTAGCGCTGGGTGGCTTGCACCATGTCTTCGAGTTCGATCGCCCACGAGCCGGCTTCAGCATCCGCGCCGCCGAGCAGCGCGTGAAACACCGGATCGCCGTCGAAGCGTGGCAGGCAGCTCCAGACCACACGGCCGTGCGGATCGATCAGCGCGCTGAAGGCGCAATTGCCCACCACGCCGAGCGAAAGCGATGGGGCAGCGGGTGGCGTGAAGTTGTTGGAGAGGGTCATGCGTGGATCAAAGGGGTTTGCAGGGCGTCCGCGAGCCAGGCGCGCAGGGCTTCGGGGTTGTCGCAGCGGTGCCGGGCGCAACTTCTGCCCGCGCCCACCTTGATGCCGGCGCCGCCCAGGCGCTGCACCACGGCGAACCCGGCTTCGTCGGTCACGTCGTCGCCGGCGAACACCGGCGAGCGACCGGCAAACGGCGCTTCGTTCATGAAGGCCTGGATGGCGAGGCCCTTGTTCACACCGACCGACTTCACTTCGATCACGGCCTTGCCGCGCAACAGCTGCAGACCGCTGGCGTTGTCGATGGACCGCGCCAGCGTCTGCACGCACAGGGCTTCGAGCGAAGGCGCGAGCCGGAAGTGCAGCGCCATGGAGGTTCGTTTGATTTCCAGCAGCAGCCCGTTGTGCCGTGACACGAGGTGCTGCGCGGCCGCCACCGCGCGGTCCAGACCCGGCGGTCGAAGCGCCGCCGCGTCGCCGTGCGCCGACACGCGCAAGGCCCCGTGCTCGAATGCGGCCGGCCAGCGCCAGGGGGAGAGCAGGGGTTCGATGTCTTCGCGGGCGCGGCCCGTGACCAGTGCCAGCGCACCGTTCAAACGGTCGTGCAGCCGGTCCAGCAGCCGCGCGAGGTCGCCGGGCACGTCCACCGCATCGGGGCGGTGGGCCAGATCGGTCAGCGTTCCATCGAAGTCCAGAAAGAGTGCTGACCCTTGCGTCAGCAGCTTGGGCAATGTACTCATCAGCGGGTCACCGTAACACGCGATGCGCGCGCATGACCAGCCTGGCTGCATACCCCACCTTCAGGGTGCGAAGTTTTTCAGTGCGCTTGACGGATGCGGATGGCGCTCAATCACCAGCAAGGGCGGGGTCTGCGGCGCCGAGGCCTTGCGCCACGGCCATCACCCGGGCCTTGTGGATCTGTTCGCCCACCTTGGGACCACTCAGGCCATCGGCTTGCGCTCGTGCGGCGATGCGGGCGGTGTCCACCGACTGTGCCCACTCGAGCGCCTGCACCAGCCTGGCCCGCTGCGGGTAAGCGATTTCGCTCATGCCCAGGCGCCCGCGCGCGTCGCATTCGCAGGCCAGCAGCACGTCGTGGAAGCGCGCCGGTTTGCGCAGTGCGTCGCAGCGTTCCAGCAGCCGCACCAACGCCGCAGCGCCCAGCGTTTCACTGCGGTGGATGTTGCCGTGTTCGCGCGCCACCACATCGGCCAGTTCGCGGCAGTCCACCGGCACGCGCAGCCGCTCGCACACGCCCTTGAGCAGGCGCGCGCTGCGCTCCTCATGGCCGATGTGGCGCGGCAGCACGTCGGTCGGCGTCGAGCCCTTGCCGAGGTCGTGGCCCAGGCAGGCGAAGCGCACCGGGAGTGGAGCAGCCAGTCGCGCGCTCATGTCGAGCACCATCATCAGATGCACGCCGGTGTCGATCTCGGGGTGGTACTCCGCGCGCTGCGGCACGCCCCAGAGCCGGTCCACCTCGGGCAGCAGGCGCTTCAAGGCGCCACAGTCGCGCAGCACGTCGAACATGCGGCTGGGCCGCTGCTCCATGAGCCCGCGCGCGAGCTCCTGCCACACGCGCTCGGCCACGAGGTGGTCGACCTCCCCGTGCTCCACCATGTGCAGCATCAAATCCAGCGTTTCGGGTGCCACCGAAAAATCGGGGAAGCGCGCCGCAAAACGCGCCAGCCGCAAGATGCGCACCGGATCCTCGGTGAACGCGTCGGTCACGTGGCGCAGCACGCGTTGCTGCAGGTCTCGCTGGCCGTGGTGTGGATCGATGATCGGTCCGCTCGCCGGGTCGTTGGCATCAACGGCCGCCACCGCCATGGCGTTGATGGTGAGGTCGCGCCGCGCCAGGTCGTCTTCCAGCGTCACGCCGGGCTCCGAGTGAACGACAAAGCCCCGGTAGCCGGGTGACGTCTTGCGCTCGGTGCGGGCCAGCGCATGTTCCTCGCGCGTGACGGGATGCAGAAACACCGGAAAGTCGCGACCCACGGGCAGGAAGCCTTGCTGCACCATGGCTTCAGGCGTGGCACCCACCACGACCCAGTCGCGGTCAACGTGCGAGGTTTCAGGTGTGCTTGCAGCGCGTGCCATCAGCGCGTCGCGCACGGCGCCGCCGACGAGGTAGGTTTTCATGCCGCCGAGTTTAGGCCCGGCTCCTCCTCAGCGGCCCAACCGGTAGGGCTCGTCGAAGTCGATGAAGTCGTGCTCGGCCAGCGCTTCATCCACCCAGGCTTTGACGCCCGGCAATGCGCACACGCGATCGACATACGACATCAGATCGGCTGGCAGCGGCAGTTCGTAGGTCTTGATGCGCATGCACACCGGCGCGAAGTAGGCGTCGGCGATGCTGAAATCGCCGAACAGCAGGGCGCCGGCTGGTTGTGCCGCGAGCAGTTCGCCCCACAGACCGCCCAGGCGCGCCATGTCGGCGCGCACCGCGGGCTTGTCGCGCCAGACCAGCCGGCCAATCTCGGGCAGCGAGGCTTCGATGTTCATGGGGCAGTGGCTGCGCAGCGCCGTGAAGCCGCTGTGCATCTCGGCGCAGACGCTGCGCGCGCGGGCCCGGGCTTGGACATCGGCCGGCCACAGCCGCTTCTCGGGGAAGCGCTCGGCAAGGTATTCGGCAATGGCCAGCGTGTCCCAGATGGCGAAGCCGTCGTCCACCAGCACCGGCACCTTGCCCAGGGGGTTCACCGCGCGCAGGCGCTTTTTGAAGACGGAGTCGATGTCGAACGAGTCGAAGCGGACCATGACCTCGTCGAACGGAATGCCCGCCTGTTTCAGGAGCACCCAGGGCCGCATGGACCAGGACGAGTAGTTTTTGTTGCCGACGTAGAGTTGCAGTGCCATGGGGGCCTCCAGAAAGAGCTCCATGGTAAGGACATCGGACGATCGGATTGATGCCGAAGATGCCCGGGATTGATCGGCGCCGGCCAGCGGCTCAGGCGTACTTTTCGAGAATGCGGGTGGAGCGCTCGACTTCGCGGAAGGTGTGCACTTCCGATTCCGAGGTGGACACCGCCTCCATCACCGAGGTGGCCATCATCCGGTAGAACGCCTTGTCCATGGCCTTGCGTGCGGCCGACATTTGCTGGGCAACGTCTTCACACGAGCGGCCTTCCTCGACCATGTCGATCAGACCGCGCACCTGACCTTCGATCCGTTTGAGTCGGTTGATCACGTCACGCTGGTGTTCGGTGCGGTAGCCCGGCGCAACGGTGGAGGCGGTTCGGCGGGTGGCTGGGAGCTTCAGGTTGGAGACTGTCATCTGGGTTCCTGCGTTGGTGTTGTACTGTGTACGGTTTAATGTAAACCCGAAAAACACCCCAATAAATGACACCTTCGTGTTATTTATTTCTCACCAGGCACTCAAATTGTTACATTTTGTCGGTTTCAGGCGTCTTTGCCGCGAGAATGCTGGCCCTGCCTGAACGCCAGCAGTTTGCTGCGGCCGCCACGCCGGCCCAGGTAGGTGGGGGCGACGGTGTGCACGCTGGCCGGCACGATGCCCAGCGAAGACAGGCCGGGCCACTGCTGGGTGGCCACGTTGTCCACCGACATGGCGTCCAGGTTGTCGCGGCTCATCAGCGGTTCGCCGGGCATGAGCTCCATCATGCTGGCCTGCAGCCGGCCCAGGACCGCGGGCAATGGCAGCACCGGGCGCTTGTGGCTGCCGAACTCCCCGGCGATACCCACCAGGTCCGCCAGGGTCAAGACATCGGGGCCTGCGCATTCAAAGGTCTGCCCGACCGTGCTTTGCGGCAGGCCTTGGTCGGCGATGCAAACCGCCACCGCCGTGGCCACGTCTTCCACCCACACGGGCTGGAAGCGCGCGCCGGCGCTGGCCAGCGGCACCACGGGAAAAATCGATTGCAAACCGGCGAACACGTTGAGGAAACGGTCGCCCGCGCCGAAGATCACGCTCGGGCGCAGCACGGTGAGGTCCAGTCCGGCGGCGCGCAGCGCTTCTTCGCCGCGCGCCTTGCTGCGTTGGTAGCGCGACGGTCCGTCCAGGCTCACGCCCAGTGCGCTGATGTGCACCAGGCGGCGCACGTTGTGGGCCACGCAGGCCTCCGACAGCGCCAGCGGCAGCTCCACGTGCACGCGCTCAAAGGCTTCTTCGGTCCCGTGCAGGATGGCGATCAGGTTGACCACGGCATCGTGGCCCGCGACCAGTTCGAGCAGCTGGGCCGGGTCGTGCACGTTGGCTTCGATCACGGTCACGCGCGGCAGGTGTTGCACCGAAGCGGCGTTGATGGCGCGGCGCGTGGGCACGGTGATGCGCCAGCCCTGGCGGTGCAGCTTTTCACAAACGTGGCGGCCGACAAAGCCGGTACCACCGAGGACGAGGATGTTTTTCATGGGGTGCTCAGGGAAGATCGCGGTTGATGGTGGCTTCACCGCCGGCACGCGGACCGACGGTGCCCAGGCGCGCACGCAGGGATTGCGGCTGGCCCGTGATCAACGCGGCATAGCTGGTGGTGTTGGCCAGCACTTTTTTGACATAGTCGCGCGTTTCTTCGAACGGGATGTTCTCGGCCCAGATCTCGCCGGGCAGCACCGGTCCGTTGCGCCAGTTGCGTGGACGCCCGGGTCCGGCGTTGTAGGCGGCCGCGGCCATGGGCAGTGAACCCTCGAAATCGTCGAGGGCAAGCTTGAGGTAAGCGGTGCCGATGAGGATGTTGGTGTCGCGCTCGGTGATCTGGTCTGGGCGGAAATCGGTCAACCCGATCTTGCGGGCGGTCCAGCGTGCGGTGGCCGGCATCACCTGCATCAGGCCCGAGGCGCCCACACCCGAGCGAGCGTCGGTGACGAATCGGCTTTCCTGGCGGATCAGGCCGTACACATAGGCCGGATCCAGGCCGATCTCGCGCGATCGGCTCACCACGGCCGAGCGGTGGGGCGTGGGGAAACGCTGGGCATGGTCTTGCGCAGCGGGTGTGCGCAGGCTGGTGTTGATGCAGCGGTCCCACAGCTCGGCCTCGCAGGCCAGTGCCGCGGCGGCCAGCAGTTCGCGCTCACCCATGCCGCCGGCGTCGTGCAGGTTGGTGGTGTAGTTCCATTCGCGCACGCCCTCGCCGCGCAAGCCCAGCCGCATGGCAATGAGCGCACGGCGCAAGCCCGGGTGGCGCTGCGCGGCCGTGACCTCTTCGGTGCTCAGTGGCGCCGGGGCGGGTGGTGTGGCGATGGGTCGACCCAGGTCTTCGAGCGCGAGCTGTTCGTAGAAACCGCGTTCGGAGGCGATGGATTCCAGCAGCGCACGGGCCTGTGCGTTGGCGGTGGCTGCGTCGGGCAGCTTCAGCGCCTGCAGGGCGCGCGCTTTCCAGTAGACCCAGTCGGGCTGCCTTTGATGGGCATCGGTCATGGCGGCGATCGCGTCGCGCACATGGCCCCAGGCGCCCGCGCGCATGCCGGCGCGCGCTTTCCACTCCAGGTGGTCGTCGTGCATGTGGCGGTCTTCGCCGTTGACGAAGTAGGTCAGCGCCTGCGCCTCCAGCTTCTGCGCCGAGCGTTTGCCGATCACGCCCCAGATCCAGCTGCGTTCTTCGGTGGTGAGCTGGGCCTTCCAGCGCGTGCGGTCCATCTCCAGGGCGGCCGCTGCGGGGTCGCTGGAAGCCAGCCGGATGATGGCCAGGGTGACCAGCTCCTTGGTGCGTGGGCGGATGGCGGTGACCTTCTCATCCAGGTACTTGGCGGGGTCCTTGGCCACGGTGTCCACCATGGCGGCCCAGTCGGGATCGATCAGCCCCACGGCCTGGCTGGCCACGCGGGGGCGGTTGCTGTCCATGGCCAGGCGGGCGCGTTGCCAGGCGGCCTCGCGTTTGAGATGACCACTGCCCAGCAAGGACTGCGCTGCGGTGGCACAACCGTCGTCGGCCTCGCGCTGCGCATGCCACAGCGTGCGCACGCGCTCGGCGGCCTGTTCGGGCGCCACGCGGCCGCTGGCGGCGTCGATCATCAGGGCGTAACAGCTCACCTGCCGGTCGTCGTTCATGCGAAAGCGCGGCAGCTCGGCGGAGAAGTTCGGCCAGTCGCGGGCACGGCCCAGTAGCAGCAGCCAGTCGTTGCGCAGCCGGTCCTCCCAGTAGGTGCCGGCCATGCGGTCCAGCGCCGCGCGGATGTCGACGGGGCTGGCGCTCTCGAGCCGGGCTTTCATGTCCCAGTAGATTGCCAAGGGTTCCAGTGCGTGGCCGCGAGCGGCGGGCAGCAGTCGGGCGAGTTGGGTGGTGTTGTTGCGGCGGAACGCGTCCCGCATCTCCAGCAAGCTGGCATCGCCACCGGCGCTGCTTTGTGCATGCGCGAGCCCTGGCAACACCAGCACGGCCATAATGAACCGCAGGATCCAGCGGTGCATGCCTCGCATCTCCACTGTGTTCTGCGTTCTTGATCCCTGTTTCACACCAACCTGTTTCATGCGTTGATTATGGACACCAAAGACGGCCAGAGTTCCCCTCCACCCCACCGGAAACAGGCCGAAGGATCAACGGCGGCAGCCCTGAAGACCGAATGGCGCAAGGCCCTGGTCGAAAAGCGCCTGGGCCTGGCCGACCGCAGTTTTCGCAACGACATGCTGCAGCGGGTCATGCGGGTCTGGCTGATCGAGCGCCCCGACGCGGTGATCGGCGCCTACTGGCCCATCAAGGGCGAGTTCGATCCCTTGCCGGCGCTGTTTCGCTGGCAGGAAGCCGGCCTGGAAGAAGACGCGCAAGGCGCTCAAAGGCACCGCCGCATCGGCCTGCCGGTGGTCAACAAGGTCGACAAGACGTTGACTTTCTACACCTGGTACCCGGGGTGCCCGATGGAGGAAGACGCCTACGGCATTCCCAAACCGAAGGACACCGAGATCGTCGTGCCCACGCTGATCTTCGTGCCCTGCGTGGGTTATGGCCCGGGGGGTTTCCGGTTGGGTTATGGCGGTGGCTTCTACGACCGCACGCTGGCCAGCCTGCAGCCCAAACCCTTCACGGTGGGTCTGGGTTACGACTTTGCCTATCTGCCGCACTTGCAGCCAGAGGCGCATGACGTTCCTCTGGACGCCATCCTTTCCGACACCGGCGTCATGTGGCCCGAGAGGTAAGGCCCCCACGCTTCCCCGCTTCGTGAGGTCCGCTGCCCCCCGAGGGGGCTGATCCGGCTGGGGGCGGCCCGGCGGCGGATCGTTGCTCAGGGATGCTCGGCGTTCGCGTGCACTTCGGTGATGCGTTTCTCCCGGCGCACCAGGTAGAGACCGCTGCCGATGATGATGGCAGCACCCCACCAGGTGTGTGACGCCGGCAGGGTCTGCCAGATCAGCCAGTCCAGCCCCAGGCCCCAGGCCAAGGCGCTGTACTCGAACGGGGCCACGGCAGAGGCCTGGCCGTGGCGGAAGGCTTCGGTGATGGCGAGCTGGCCGCCGAATCCGGTGATCGCCAGGGCCAGCAGCAGCGGGGCGTCGCTGCGCTCAATGGCCACCCAGTCGGACCAGGCCAGGGCGCCGGCGCCCACCGACATCAGCACCATCATCGACAGCACCATGCTCTCGCTGCTGTCGGTGCGGCTGGCCAGGCGGCCAGCGACGGCAGTCACCGCGTAGCACAGCGCCGCGCCCAGCGTGGCCAGGCCGCCCACGGTGACAAAGCCGCTCTGCAGGTCGTCTCCACTGGGACGCAGCGCGATCAGCACGCCGATGAAACCGATGCCGATCAACCACCAGTGCGCGGCGGGCACGCGTTCCTTGAGCACCGGCACCGACAGCATGGTGATGAGCAGCGGCGAGATGAAGAACAGCGTGTACGCGGCCGACAGCGGCAGTTCGCGCACCCCCAGCGTGAACAGCGAGAGCATGGCGATGCCGAGCACGCCGCGCAGAAGGTGCAGCGGCCAGCGGACCTTGAAGACCGTGTGCCAGGCACCGCGCCACGCGATGTAAAGCAGCACCAGCGGCATGGCGGTCATGCCGCGCAGGGCGGCGATCTGCAGCACCGGGTAGCGCGCCGAGAGCGTCTTGAGCACCGCGTCCATGAGCGCGAAGAAGCCCACGGCCACCAGCATGAAGACGATGCTGCGCAGGTTGCCGGCGGCCAGTTGACGGGATGTCGACATCGGCCTCAGTCCATCTGGTCAATCGTGTCGGGGTCGGGCACATCGCCGATCGCTTCGCGCGTGGCCGCGGCCTGCACCAATAGCCAGTCGCAGAACGCCTTGACCTCGGGCCGTTGAGCGCTGCGAGGCGCCACCATCAGCCAGTACACCAGGGGGGAATCCAGTCGCGTGTGGGGCAGCGGCTCCACCAGCGCGCCGCTGGCCAGGCTCTCGGCCACCAGCGGCAGGCGGGCGAGCGCCACGCCCTGGCCGGTGAGCGCCGCCTGCACGATCTGGTTGGCGTAGTTGAAGTACATCCAGCGCTGCGGCGACAGCTTGGCCGACGGCGCGCTGGCGCGGGTGCGTTTGCCCGGTGCCGCCACCGGCTGGGTGCCGAAGGTGTCCAGCCAGCGCTGCCAGGTGAGCCATTCGAGGTGGCGCGTGCGGTGCGCGTCGCCGGCTTCGATCAGGGCGCACTTCGACAGGTCCTCGATGCTCTTGATCGGGTGCGTCTTGAGCAGCCAGGGGCTGGCCACGGGTGTGAGCTGTTCGCCAAACAGCCGCTGTGCACTGGCGGGGATGCCCTGTGGCACGGCGTAGCGCAGCGCGAGGTCCACGTCGGAGGTGGCGAGATCCACGGCGTTGTCGGTGGCGTCGATGCGGATGTCGATGTCGGGGTGGTCGCGCTGAAAGGCCTCCAGCCGCGGAATCAACCACATCGAGGCGAACGACGCCCAGGTGGTGATGGCCACGCTCTTGCGCCCGGCGCTCTGGCGGATCTGGCGCACGCTCGCATCAATGCGCTCCAGCGCGGAGGCCGCCGCGCGCAGCAACTGCGAGCCTGCGCTGGTGAGTTCCACCGCACGCGTGTGGCGCAGAAACAGGGCCGTGCCGACCTCGTCTTCCAGCGCCTGGATCTGTCGGCTCACGGCGCTCTGCGTGAGTGAAAGTTCTTCGGCGGCTGCTCGGAAATTGAGGTGGCGTGCCACGGCCTCGAACGCGCGCAGGTGGCCGGCGGCGATCGGCCGGGTACGGGGGTGGCTGCTGGTGAGCTGCATGGACGTGCTCCGAAGCATTGATGCGGTTAACGAATCAATAGCTTAGCGCGCTTTCATTGGACTGCGGTGGCCAGAAGGCCGAGCATTGGACCCCAGGATGAGCTTCATCCCTTCTCAGGAGTCCCGCCATGAAAACCCTCTCTGCACACACTGCTTCCGTTCACCACAGCGGCATGCCCGCGCGCGGCTGGCTGCTGGATGCGCGCCGCGCGATGAGTCTGCGCCCCCGGGTGCGCAGTCGCTTGCACATCATCCAGGGCCGCGCCTGGGTGACGCTGGGCCAGGCGCACGACGGTGCGGGCAACGAGCCGGGTGATCTGGTGCTGGCCGCCGGTGAAAGCGTGGTGGTGCCGGCCGGTGCGCGCGTGGTCATGGAGCCGTGGCAGTCCGATGCCGCACCGTTGCGCTTTGACTGGTGCGCCGAGCCCGAGGCCCGCTCCCGGGAGCAGGCCGAGCGGTTTGGCCGCGAGGTGGTGACACCGTCGCGCGAACTCGGGGTTGCGCTGGGTCAGGCCGGTCTCGCGCTTGTGCGCCTGGTGCGTGGGTTGTTCGGCTACAGCGTGTCCGCGGCATCGTGAACGCCCTCTTGGAAGTCCCGTCCGGCAGAATGCGCCGATGGCCAGACCCAAGTCCGCTTCCCACGACCTCAAACGCGACGAGATCCTTGACGTCGCAGCCCACTGTTTTGCGCGGCAGAGCTTCCCCGCCGCCAGCATGAACGACATCGCCGCGGCCTGCGGCACCAGCAAGGCGCGGCTCTACCACTATTACGAGAGCAAAGAGGCGATCCTGTTCGACCTGCTCGACCGCTACACCCAGCGCCTGCTCGCGCTGATCGGCGAATCGGAGGCGCGTGCCCAGCGCAAGAACCTGAGCGAACGCGACGCCCTGAGCGAGCTGGTGCGCGCCTTTCTGGCCGAGTACGAAACCTCGGCCACGCGCCACGTGGCGCTGGTGTCCGACACCAAGTTCCTCGGCGAGCTGCAGCGCGAACTCATCCTCAACCGTCAGCGCGACGTGGTCGCAGCCTTCACCCGTTTCCTCAAACGTGCGTATCCGGAGCGGGTGACACTGGCCAACCAGACCGCGCTGACCATGATGCTGTTCGGCATGATCAACTGGACCTTCACCTGGCTGCGTCCGGGTGGCCCGATGAGCTACAGCGCCTTTGCCGACGAGGTGGTCACGATGATGGAGCGCGGCCTGGCAGGCCCGGCGCAAGGCTGAAAGCCATTCACCTATGCGAAACGAATTTCGTTTAGGTAAAATTCGCAACTTCCCCACACGGAGACCGCCATGAGCAAAGCATTCGCCTCCCAGGCCGACCTGGACGACAAGAAAACCACGTTTGAGCAGCTCAGCCCGCATTGCTGGGCCTACACCGCCGAAGGCGACCCGAACTCGGGTGTGATCATCGGCGAGAAGTTCATCATGGTCAGCGACGCCACCGCCACCCCGGCCATGGCGCGCGACCTGATCGAGCACATTCGCACCGTTTCCGACAAGCCGATCAAGTACGTGCTGCTGACCCACTACCACGCGGTGCGTGTGCTGGGTGCCAGCGCTTACGTGGCCGAGGGCGCCACCGAAGTGATCGCCAGCCGCGGTACCTACGAGCTCATCGTGGAACGCGGAGCGCAGGACATGCAGAGCGAGATGGAGCGCTTTCCGCGCCTGTTCCGCGGCGCCGACAGCGTGCCCGGCCTGACCTGGCCGACGCTCGTGATCGGTGACGGCAAGCCCGGCCGCCAGGGCAGCCTGGAGGTGGATCTGGGCGGCGTGAAGGTCAGCATCTGGCACCCGGGCCCGGGTCACACGCGTGGCGACACGATTGCCTGGGTGGAAGAAGAAAAGGTGCTGTTCAGCGGCGACCTGGTGGAATACGAAGCCGGCGTGTACACCGGCGACGCGCAACTGGAAGAGTGGCCCGCCACGCTCGAAGCCCTGCGCGCCTTGGGCGCCGAAGCCATCGTGCCCGGCCGCGGCGAAGCCATGAAGGGCAAGGACGACGTGAACAAGGCGCTGGACTACACGAAGCGCTGGGTCACCACGCTGTTCCAGGCCGGCAAGGAAGCCGCCGCCGCCGGCATGGACCTCAAGGCCGCCATGGCCCACACCCGCAAAAGCATGGACCCGGTGTTCGGCCACGTGTTCATCTATGAGCACTGCCTCCCGTTCGACGTGAGCCGTGCCTATGACGAAGCCCAGGGCATCAAGAACCCGCGCATCTGGACGGCCGAGCGCGACCAGGAGATGTGGAACGCGCTGCAGGCTTGAGGCCTGGGCCGACCGCAGAGCCAGCCGCCCCCGGGCGGCTTTTCTTTTTGCCACCGGCTACGATCCGCTGCGTTCATCCCCGCTGCCCATGTCCACCACCGTTCTCCAACACACCGCCACCGACTGGGGCATCGTGGCCGTCTTCGCCACCGTTTACCTGGGCATGTTTCTCGGCGGTTTGCCGCGTCTGAAACTGGACCGTTCCGGCGTGGCGCTGCTCGGCGCGATCGCCGTGATCGCGCTGGCCGGCCTGCCGGTGGAAGACGCCGCACGCGCCATCGACCTGCCGACCATCGTGTTGCTGTTCGCCTTCATGGTGGTGTCCGCGCAGATGCGGCTGGGCGGCTTTTATGGCGCGGTGACGCGTCGAGTCGGTGCCATGCCGCTGTCGCGCAACGGCCTGCTGGCCGCGCTGATCGGCGTGGCGGGCGCCTTGTCGGCGGTGTTTTCCAACGACATCGTGTGTCTGGCCATGACGCCGGTGGTCGCGCGCCTGTGTCTGCAGCGCGGCCTCAACCCGCTGCCGTTTCTGATCGGCCTGGCCTGCGCAGCCAACATCGGGTCGGCCGCCACACTGATCGGCAACCCCCAGAACATGTTGATCGGCTCGGTGCTGCAGCTGCCGTTTGCAGGCTACGTGCGGCAGGCGCTGCCGCCGGTGGTGATCGGGCTGTTGTTGTTGTGGGGGTGGCTGGCGTTCGGCCCGGGAGCGATGGGGGGTGCGAATGCGAGGAGCCCTCGCCCCCGGCCTCTGCCCGAGGGCGCCGGAGCAGGCGAGGAGCCCGCGTTCGACCTCTGGCAGACCGCCAAGGGCCTGGTGGTCGCGGGCGCGCTCATGCTGGTCTTTCTCTTCACCGACTGGCCACGCGACGTGGCCGCGCTGGTGGGGGCCGGGGTGCTGCTGCTGAGCCGGCGCCTGCACAGCGCGCATGTCATGGGCCTGGTGGACTGGCCTCTGCTGATTCTGTTCATGGGCCTGTTCGTGGTGAACCACGCGTTCGAAACCACCGGCCTGGCGGCGCAGGCGGTGGCCTGGCTGGGTGTGCAGGGCGTGGTGCTCAGCGACCCCGGGCCGCTGCTGGTGGCCAGCGCGGTGCTCTCCAACCTGGTGTCCAACGTGCCGGCTGTGATGCTGCTGTTGCCGCACCTGGGAGGAAGTGGTCAGCAGGCCGGTGTGATGCTGGCCCTGGTGACCACCTTCGCGGGCAACCTGCTGCTGGTGGGTTCGATCGCCAACCTGATCGTGGCCGATCTGGCGCGTCAGCAAGGCATCGTCATCGACTGGAAGCGCCACGCCCTCACCGGCATCCCGGTGACGCTGGCCACGCTGACCGTGGTGTGGGCGTGGATGCGCTTCGTGGCCTGACCAGCCGCCTGCGCTTCAGCGCTGCGCGCTGAGCACCCGCAGGTCGTCTTCGTAACCCTTGAGCACACGCACGGCGTTGGCACGTTGCTCGGGCGTGGTGGTGTTGTGCAGCTGCGCGAACTGGGCGCAGCCCTGGCGGACCAGCTCGTCTGCATAAGACCTGTAGCCCGGCGTGGGCGACTGGACGATGCGTGCGATGTGGCTGCGCACGCGCTCGGCCGCGGTGTCGGGCGCGGCCTGCGCCTCTTTCACCGTTTGCAGCAGATCGGCCTGGCGGCGCAGCCGCTCGGCCTGGGTGCGTTGTGCGTCGAATGGCGAGGCCTTGATGCTGCTGCGCACCAGGTCCTTTTGGGCGGCGCTGAGCGTGCCGTAGAGCATTTCGCTGCGGCTGAGCGCGCGGTCAAAGCGTTTGGCGATGCGCGCTTCCTCGGTGGCTTGAAGGAAGTCGTCGGCAAACTCCGCATTGCTTTTGGCCTGTCGGCTTTTGAGGTGCTCCAGCTGGGCGGCGTCGAGCTGCAGCGCCAGGCGCGCCATGGGTTGCACGCTGGCGTCGGCCGCGCGGTCGATGCGCTGGCGGATCACGTCGAATTCGGTGCAGACCTGCGCGCCCGTGAGGTCTTGTGAGGCCAGCGTCTGCCAGCGTTGCAACAAGCCGGCGTACACCGGCAACTCGTTGGCCCGGTGCCACTGGAAGAAGGCGTTGATGTCGCCGCGCACGGGTGTCGACTGGCCGTTGTTGAAATCGACGTGGCTGTCGAGCCACCAGTAGGTGGCGTTGTGCGCCTGGTTGTACGCCAGGCGAGCGGCGGTGCAGGCCGCGAGGGTCACGGCCAAGCCGACCACCGCACAGACCTTGACCGCCCGCAGCGCCATAATCCGGCGCACGTGAAGCCCGGCAAGAACGCCGCGCAACGATTCCCCGAAAGAGGTGTTCATGTCGTTCCCTGTGGATGTGGTGGTGATGGCGGCCGGCAAGGGCACGCGCATGAAAAGTCAGCGGCCCAAAGTGTTGCACCGTTTGGGCGGGCGCGCACTCGCCCAGCACGTGATCGACTGTGCCGCGCGGTTATCGGCGCGCTCGGTGGTGGTGATCACCGGCCACGGCGCTGAGCAGGTGGAAGCCGGCTTGCAGGCGCCCGCCGCCACCGCGTTGCGCTTCGTGCGCCAGGAGCCTCAGCTGGGCACCGGCCATGCGGTGCAGCAGGCCGCCCCGGTGCTGCCCGACGGCGGCGTGACGCTGGTGCTGTCGGGCGACGTGCCGCTGACCCGGCCTGAAACCCTTCAAGCGCTGCTCGATCTGTGCGGCGGTACCCGCCTGGCCCTGCTCACGCTGGACATGCCCGACCCCACCGGCTACGGTCGCATCGTGCGGGCGGCCGATGCGTCGGTGCAGGCCATCGTGGAGCACAAGGATGCGAGCGATGCGCAGCGCGCCATCACCGAGATCTACAGCGGCATCATGGCCGTGCCCACGGCGCTGTTGCGCGGCTGGCTGGCGCGGCTGGACAACCGCAACGCCCAGGGCGAGTACTACCTGACCGATGTGGTGAAGTTCGCCGTGGCCGACGGCCTGAGCGTGGCCGCGCACCGCATCCACGACGCGGTGCAGGTGGCTGGCGTCAACAGCCCCGTGCAGCTGGCCGAGCTGGAGCGCGCGTACCAGCGGCGCGTGGCCGACACCTTGATGGAGCAAGGCACACGCCTGGCCGACCCGGCGCGTCTCGATGTCCGCGGCGAGTTGCTGTGTGGCCAGGACGTGGAGATCGACGTGAACTGCGTGTTTGAAGGCCGCGTGCGGCTGGGCGACGGCGTGCGCATCGGCGCCAACTGCATGGTGGCCAATGCCGTGATCGAGGCCGGCGCGGTGATCCACCCGTTCACCCACATCGATGGCGAAAAGCTCGGCGTGAAAGTGGGGCCGGGTGCGCTGGTTGGGCCGTTTGCGCGCCTGCGCCCCGGTGCCGACCTGGGTCCGGAGGTGCACATCGGCAACTTCGTGGAAGTGAAGAACAGCACCCTCGCCGCGGGCGCCAAAGCCAATCACCTGGCTTATCTGGGTGACGCCACCGTGGGCGAGCGGGTGAACTACGGTGCCGGCAGCATCACCGCCAACTACGACGGCGCGAACAAACACCGCACCGTGATCGAGGCCGACGTGCACGTGGGCAGCAACTGCGTGCTGGTGGCGCCGGTGACCATCGGGGCGGGTGGCACGGTGGGCGGTGGCTCCACCATCACCAAAGACACGGCGCCGGGCGCGCTGTCGGTGGCCCGCGGCAAGCAGGTCGGCATTGCCGACTGGCAGCGGCCGCAGAAAAAGAAACAGGCTCCCTGAGGAGCCTGCGGTGTGGAACGGCGTGGCGTTCAGCGGCCGCCGCGCACGTCCAGCGAATCAAACCGGCTCTCGCCCGGTGCCTTGCTGTTGGGACCGCGCCGCTGGTTGAACCCGCTGTTGCTGTAGGCGCTGCTGAAGCCGCTGCGCCGCCCTTCCTGGTCCAGGTCCATCAGCCCGGTCAAGCCCATCACCTCGGAATCCCGGAAGGCCGTGTTGGTGGTGTTGAGTGAATCGAATTCCGAGAACTGGCTCTCCAGTTGCTGGCGGCGGCTGTCCCGCACCTCATCTTTCGCCTTGGGTTTGGGCAGCTCGGCCAGGTTGAGCTGCTTGCGAAAGTCGGCCGGTGAGGGCATGCGGTGAAGACCGTTTTTCAAGAAGACAAAACGCACACCAGCGGTCTTGAGAATGCGGTTCTTCATCTTCACCAGATGCGCCTTGTGCTTGGCGTTGCTCAGGGGGTGCTGTTCGATGTCGAAGGCGAACGTGGGTTTGCCGTCTTCGCCACACACGACGAAGTCCACCCGTTGCTGACTGAGCCGCTCCTCGGCGCGTTTGCGGTTGACCGCGCGGCGCACGGCCAGCATGCCCTTGAGGGACATGTTGGGCAACACGACCTGGCCTGGGAAGGTGTCCTGCAGGTAGTCCAGCATCTGGGCCTGCTCCTGCGTCATCAGTCGCTCAGGGCTGTAACGGTCATCACGGCCGGACGATTCGCGGCCCACCCGGTAGCGCCAGTAGCCCAGTGCGCACAAGCCCAACAACGCCAGTGCTCCCAGCACGGCGATCCACGTTGTGTCCATTCTTACCTCCATGAGCCCAACCGCTGCATCGGTTGAGAGAACCGTGAAGGTTGTTACATAAGGTACGGTTCGTCAACTCTTGGAGGGGGGTGAGCTGTCATAAATGTGCGGTATGTATCAACTTTCCGACTCTCTTGAGTACGAATGTGGTCAATGCGGCTCGCCGGGTGCGCGGATTGCCAGCGCGATGCGGGGTTCGAATTTGGCGCGTTTGAGGCTGAAGAAGGCCTTGATGTTGCGCACGTTCGCATCGCTGGTGAACAGGCGCTGGGCCAGCGCCAGGTACTCGGGCATGTCGGTGCAGTGCACCACCAGCACAAAGTCGGGGCCCGGACTCACCCGGTAGCACTGCTGCACCTGCACCACCGGGAGCACGCGTTGTTCAAACGCGTCGAGCAGTTCGGTGCCCTGTCGCTCCAGGGTGATCTCCACCAGCGCCGTGAGCCCATGGCCCAGCAAGGGCGCCATTCGATCGACGCTGAGCAAGGCGACCTCGCGCTCGATCAGTCCGAGCTGGCGCAGGCGTTTCACGCGCCGCAGGCTGGTGGGCGGCGAGAGGTGTGCCCGTTCGGCCAGCGCCTGGTTGCTCAGCGACGCATCCGTCTGCAGCAGGTCCAGCAGGCGGAGGTCGGCTTCATCGATGACGATTTGTTCCATACTCGTGTTTTCCATGAATTTATTGATCATCGATGGCGATTCTGGAAATTATTGCTGATGTTTCGTGAGATTTTGATCTTTTATTTCATTCGCTTCTCACTAGCATCGGCGTTCATTCATTTTCGGGAGCATCAGCATGTGTGGCATCGTCGCAGGGGTTTCGGGGCGCAACGTCGTGCCTGTTTTGGTTCAAGGTTTGCAGCGGCTGGAGTACCGTGGCTACGATTCGTGCGGTGTGGCGGTGCACACCGGCGGCCTGCAGCGCGCGCGAAGCACGGCCCGTGTGGCCGAGTTGATGCAGCAGGTGCAGGCCGAGGGCATTGCCAGCGGCACCGGCATTGCCCACACCCGTTGGGCCACCCACGGCGCGCCGGTGGTGCACAACGCCCATCCCCATTTCAGCCATGGACCGGGCGCGTCCGAAGGCACGGCCGGCCGCGTGGCGCTGGTGCACAACGGCATCATTGAAAACCACGACGAGTTGCGCGCGGCGCTGCAGGCCAAAGGCTATGTGTTCGAGAGCCAGACGGACACCGAGGTCATCGCCCACCTGATCGACTCGCTCTACGAAGGCGACGTGTTCGCCGCGCTGCAAGCTGCGGTGGTGCAGCTGCACGGCGCTTACGCCCTGGCCGTGTTCCACAAGGACGAGCCCCACCGCGTGGTCGGCGCACGCGCCGGCTCGCCCCTGGTGCTGGGTGTCGGCACAGTCGACGGTGTGCTGGGCGCCGAGCACTTTCTCGCCAGCGACGCCATGGCACTGGCCGGCGTGACCGACCAGATCGTCTACCTGGAAGAGGGCGACTTGGTGGACCTGCAACTCGGCCGTTACTGGGTGCTGGATGCCCAGGGCCGCGCGCTGGACACCGCGAAGCGGCCGGTGAAAACGGTGCAGGCCCACAGCGGCGCGGCCGAACTCGGCCCTTACCGCCACTACATGCAGAAGGAAATCTTCGAGCAGCCGCGCGCCATCGGTGACACGCTCGAAGGCCTGGAAGGCATCACGCCCGAACTCTTCGGCGACGGCGCTTTCCGCATCTTCAAGGACATCGACAACGTGCTCATCCTGGCTTGCGGCACCAGCTACTACAGCGGCTGCACCGCCAAGTACTGGCTGGAAAGCATTGCGAAGATCCCCACGCAGGTGGAAGTCGCCAGCGAGTATCGCTACCGCACCAGCGTGCCCAACCCGCGCACCCTGGTGGTCACCATCACCCAGAGCGGTGAAACCGCCGACACCCTGGCAGCGCTGCGCCATGCGCAGAGCCTGGGCATGAAGCACACGCTGACCATCTGCAATGTGGCGACCTCCGCCATGGTGCGCGAATGCGAACTGGCCTACGTCACGCGCGCGGGCGTGGAAATCGGCGTGGCTTCCACCAAGGCGTTCACCACCCAGCTCGCCGGCCTGTTCCTGCTCACGCTGGCGCTGGCGCAGGTGCGCGGTCAGTTGAGCGACGAAGACGAAGCGAGCCACCTCAAGGCCATGCGCCACCTGCCGGTGGCGCTGCAGGCCGTGCTGGCGCTGGAGCCGCAGGTGATCAGCTGGGCCGAAGACTTCGCCCGCATGGACAACGCGCTGTTCCTCGGTCGGGGCCTTCATTACCCGATTGCGCTCGAAGGCGCCCTGAAGCTCAAGGAGATCAGCTACATCCACGCCGAGGCCTACCCGGCCGGTGAACTCAAGCACGGCCCGCTGGCCCTCGTGACCGCGGCCATGCCGGTGGTGACGGTGGCACCCAACGACACCCTGCTGGAAAAGCTCAAGAGCAACATGCAGGAAGTGCGTGCGCGCGGTGGTGTGCTCTATGTGCTGGCCGATGCCGACACCCGCATCACCAGCAGCGAAGGCATCCACGTGATCCGCATGCCCGAGCACTACGGTGCGCTCTCCCCGATCCTGCACGTGGTGCCGCTGCAGATGCTGGCGTACCACACCGCGTTGGCCAAAGGCACCGACGTGGACAAGCCGCGCAACCTGGCCAAGAGCGTGACGGTGGAGTGACCGGGGCAGGGGTGGTGCGGGCTGGGCCAGCCCCGGGGTGCGGGCGGCGTTGCCATGAATCTGCCACACAGGCTGCCTAGCATGGCGTGAGCGCATCCACATGGGTGCGCTCACCTTCCTCCATCCACCCAAGGGGTACCCATGCGACGTTTCATAGTCGGTTGCGCATTGCTGAGCCTGTCCAGCGCCATCCTTGCCGGTTCACCGCGGCACCACAAACCCATCCACGATGTCGAGCGCTCCAACCATGTGCAGTTGGGCCAGCGCCCCTTCTTTCTCGTGGACGACATGGCCCCGAGCCCACTCAAGCAACAGCTGCAGCAGTGCGCCCGCAAAGGCTATTTCACAGCACGGGATTTCTCCATCGGGCACCGCGGTGCGGCCCTGCAGTTTCCCGAGCACACCATGGAGTCGTACGTCGCGGCCGCCCGCATGGGCGCCGGCATTGTGGAATGCGACGTGACCTTCACCAAGGACAAGGAACTGGTCTGCCGCCACGCGCAAAACGACCTGCACACCACCACCAACATCCTGGCCACACCATTGGCCGGCAAATGCACGCAGCCGTTCGTGCCCGCGACGCTGGATGCCAACGGCAACCTGCTCAAACCAGCCACCGCCGAATGCCGCACCAGCGACATCACCCTGGCCGAATTCAAGACCCTGCGCGGCAAGATGGACGCGTTCAACCCGCGCGCACGCACGGTGGACGAGTACCTGGGCGGCACCGCCAACTGGCGCACCGACCTGTACTCAGGCCCGACCAGCGGCACCCTGATGACGCACCAGGAGAGCATCGAGCTGTTCAAGCAGCTGGGTGTGAAGATGACGCCCGAACTCAAGAGCCCCAGCGTGACCATGCCGTTCGAGGGCTTCACGCAAGAGGCCTACGCGCAAAAAATGATCGACGAGTACAAGCGCGCGGGTGTGAACCCCAGGCACGTGTGGGCGCAGTCGTTTGACGTGCGCGACGTGCTGTACTGGGTGCGCAACGAGCGCGCATTCGGGCGCCAGGCGGTGTACCTGGACGATGCCAACACCGTGGCCGATCTGCCCAGCCAGGCCGACCTGGTGAACTACAAGAGCCAGGGCATCAACATCGTGGCATCCCCCATCTTCGCGCTGCTGAGCGCCGACGCATCGGGCCGCATCGTGCCATCGCAGTACGCGCGCCAAGCCCGCTCGGCCGGCCTGGACATCATCGCCTGGACGCTGGAGCGCTCGGGCTTGCTGGCCGATGGCAACAACGGTTTTTATTACCAGACCTTCGACTCGGCCATCAAGACCGAGGGCGACACGCTGCGTGTGCTCGACGTGCTCGCCCGCGATGTGGGTGTGATCGGCGTCTTCTCCGACTGGCCCGCCACCACCACGTTCTACGCCAATTGCGCCAACCAGCGCTGACCGGGTGGCGTCGCCCGCCGTGGCCCGGCGCAGGGTCACGGCGCATCACGCGTGACGCGTGACACAGTGCGTTGAGGAATGGGTGTTTACAAACAAATACACCCACACCGCAAAGCAGACGGAATAGCGCGCAGGCCGGCTCGTTGTAATCGCAACGAAGCTCGGCCGCGTTCGCGGGTTCTGGGCACATCCGTCCTGTGTCCACATTCCAATCCCGCCGCTGCGCCCGCATGATCCGCTTTCCGACCCCGTGCCCGGCATTCGCCGGGGTGTCCGCATGAACGCGTCGCTGTGGCTGACCAGCCCGTCCGGCGCGGTGCTGGGCGTCGTGCTGGCCGCCGCCCTGGCGTGGGGTCCGCTGCGCTGGCCCGAACTGCCCGTGGCCGCTGCCGCCGTGCTGGCGTTGTTGTGGCTGGATGTGTTGCAGCCCGCACGGTTGATCGCCTTGCCCGGCAGCGAGCTGTTGTGGCTCATGGCGGGCGCTGGCGTGCTCGGCGCGGTGTTGCAGGCCCAGGGCGTGGTGCAGCGCGTGGCCGCACTCGCGCTGCGCGGTCGGCCTGGCTTTTCGGCGCTGTGCTGGCGGCTCACGGTGCTGGTGGGGGCCACCGCGTGGCTGTTGCCGTCCACGTCGGCCCGCGCGGCCTTGTGCCTGCCGCTGTTCGACGGCCTCGCGACCCACCTGCCTCAGGGCGGCCAGCGGCGTGCGCTCGCGTTGCTGCTGCCGACCACGATCTTGCTGTCGGCCGGCGGATCCCTGCTGGGCGCCGGCGCCCACCTGATCGCCATCGACAGCTTGCGCGCCCAGGGGCTGCCCGCGCCCAGCTACCTGGGCTGGCTGGTGTGGGCCGCGCCGTTTGCCGTGATCTCGTGCGCGCTGGCCACGGCGGTGCTGCTGCGCCTCTTCACCGAACCGGCACAGCGCCATGCCAGGCTGCAGGTCGGCACGTGGGATGCCGGGCCTTGGAGCCCGGTGCAGCGCCGCCTGCTGGGCGTGGTGGGCATCACCGTGCTGCTGTGGGCCGTGGGTCCGGTGTGGGGCCTGGGGCCGGCGCCGGTGGCCGTGGGTGCGGCACTGCTGGTGGCGTGGCCCCGGGTGGGCGCAACGGATGTGCGCGTGGCGCTGCGCGGGCTCGATCTGCGCCTGCTGGCTTTTCTGGCGACCGGCCTTCTGCTGGCCGATGCGGTGGTGGACAGCGGTGCCGCCAGCGCATGGGCACAGGCCATGGCAGGCCCTGCCCGCAGGCTGGGCGGGGTGGGTTTGCTGGCGATGGTGATCACGGTGTCGCTGCTGTTGCATGTGTTGATCGGCTCCCGCAGCGCCCGCGTGGCGGTGTTGCTGCCGGTGCTGGTGTTGCCACTGGCCCTGGCCTTGCCGGGTGGCGGCGCTGTCTCGGCGCCGGTGCTCGTGATGGCGGCGGTGCTGGGCACCGGCTTCTGCCAGACCCTGGCCGTCAGCTCCAAACCCATGCTGCTGTTCGCGCGCCACCCGGCCAGCGGCCTGGCGCCGTCCGACCTGCTGCGCTTGAGCGCTTGTCTGTTGCCGCTGCTCTGGCTGCTGCTCATGGGCTTTGGCCTGTGGGTGTGGCCTGCCCTGCCACTTCCGTCGATCCCCCCTTTCCCACCATGACACTCACCTTGCTCATCGCACCCTCCGGCTTCAAGGAGAGCCTGTTGCCCTGGCAAGCCGCCGAGCACATGGCAGACGGCGCCCGCCGCGCCTTGCCACACGCCCGCATCATCCAGGCGCCGGTGGTGGACGGCGGCGAGGGCTTCACCGAAGGCCTGGTGCACGCCACCGGCGGCAGCCTGCGCACCGTGGACGTGAGTGGCCCCGTGGGCCAGCGGCTGCAGGCGCGGCTCGGGTTTCTGGGCGAGGCGCCCGGCACCCCAACCACTGCGGTGGTCGAGGTGGCCGCCGCCGCCGGTCTGCGCTGGGTGCCGGCCAATCGGCGCAACCCCCTGCACACTTGCAGCCGTGGTGTCGGCGAGCTCATCCGCGCCGCGCTCGACGCAGGCGCGCGCCGCATCCTGCTGGGTTGTGGCGATTCGGGCATCAACGATGGTGGTGCCGGCATGGCGCAGGCGCTGGGTGCCCGCTTGCTCGATGCGCAGGGGAATGCCATCGCACCCGGCGCCGCCGGTCTGCTGCAACTGGCGCACATCGATCTCAGCGGGCTTGACGCGCGTCTGCACCGCACCCAGCTCGACGCTGCCGTCAACTGGCAAAACCAGCTGCTGGGTCCGCGCGGCGTGGCCCGCGTGCACGGGCCTCAGAAAGGGGCCACCACCACCCAGGTGGCCGAGATGGAGGTGGCACTCCACAACTTCGCGCGTCACCTGCACCGGGCCACCGGCATGGACGTGAGTCGGCAACCAGGCAGCGGTGCATCGGGCGGTCTGGGCGCCGGCTTTTGTGCGTTGCTGGGCGGGCGGCTGCACCCACGTTACGAGGTGGTCATGCAGTACCTGGACCTCGACCGGCTCATGGACCGTTGCCATCTCGTGCTCACCGCCGAGGGCCAGCTCGACGACCAGACGCCCCGGGGCAAGGTGCCGGCCGAGGTGGCCCGGCGCGCCAAGCAGCGGGGCCTGCCCGTGATCGCCGTGGCCGGGGCCCTCGGTCCGGGTGCCGACAGCAACCACGCGGCCGGCATTGACGCTTACACCAGCACCCTGCGCGAACCCTGCAGCCTGGACGACGCGTTTCGCCAGGCCGGTCCCTGGCTGGCCGATGCCACCGAGCAGGCGCTGCGCATGGTGGCGATCGGCATGGGTTTGAGCACCGCGCCCGCGGCGCCAGCGATGGTGCGCTCGCCGGACGCCACGGCGGTGGTTTGACCCGCCGCGGCCTGCGCCGGCGGGCTCAGGCGCCGGACGCGCACCAGTCGCGGATGAGATCGACGTAGAGCGCCTTGGCCTGTGGGATCTTGCCGACCAGGCAGTACTCGTCCGTCTGGTGCGCCTGGCCCGGCTCGCCCGGGCCGAGGATGACCGTGGGCGGCATGCCCATCAGCGGTCTGAGCGCGGCGGCGTCGGTGAAGTAGCTGACGATGCCGGGAGACGCCGGCGTGTTGCCGGCCGCGTCCACCAGGGCCTGCACGCGCTGCATCCACGGATCGCTGCCCGGGGTGTAAACCGCTTCAATGTCCAGCAGCGTGGAGAACGCGATGCGTTCGCCCAGGCGATCACACAGGCACTTGAGCACGCCCGCGTGTCCCAGCCCCGCCACGCTCCGGATGTCCAGCGTCATCTCGGCGGCGTCGGGCACCGAGTTGATGTTGATCCCGCCCTTCACGGTGCTGACCACCAGGGTGGGCATGCCCATTTCCGGATGGGGCTGCACGCCGAATTCGTGCGATTCGAGCGCCAGCGCGGCACGGGCCAGCGTGTAGATCGCGTTTTCACCCAGGTGCGGCATGGCGCCGTGGGCGGTTTTGCCACGTGCGCTGGCCTTCAGCCACAACGCCCCTTTGTGGCCCAGCACCGGTGCGTTGCTGGTGGGTTCGGCCACCACCATGGCGCCTGCCGAGCCCACCCATTCGCGGGCGCCGGGTGAGCGCGCGAGGTGGAACGCCCCGTCACAGCCGGTCTCTTCACCGGCCGTGATGATCAGGGTGAGGCCCGCGTCGTCACGGGCAAGATCGGCCATGTCCAATGCGGCCGAGGTGAACGCAGCCACGCCCGATTTCATGTCGCTGGCGCCGCGCCCGTACAGACGGCCGTCCACCACCTGCGCGCCGAAAGGGTCGTGCGCCCACGCCGCAGAACCCAGTGGCACCACGTCGACATGTCCGGTGAAGCACAGCGGCGCCTTGTCCTGGCGGCCACCGATGCGGGCCACCAGGGTCGTGCGGCCCGGCGCGAACTCGACGTGGCGGCAGTTGAAACCGGCGGCGCTGAGCAGGTCGCTCAGCGGGTCGATGCACTGAGACTCCACCCCCGCCGGCGGGATGGTGTCCATGCGCACCAGCATCTGCGTGAGCGCCACCGGGTCGTGTGCCGATGGGCGCGGGGTGGGTTGGCTCATGTGGGGCGGACGTTGGAGCGCGGGGCTTCAGGGCTTGATGTACGCCGCGCCCTGTTTCTGCAACTGGGCGATCCGCACCACGCCCGAGGGGGTGTAGTCGGCTTCCTGGATGAACTGCTCTTTCTTCAGATCGCGGTTTTTCAAGGTGATTTCGCAGATTTCAAACGCCACGCCCCGGCTCTTGAGGGCCGACACCAGCGGTGAAAACTCGCTGCCGTTGGGGGCCTTGGCACCCTCCATCAGCATGTCCACGCCTTCGGCGTGCGTCACGATGGTGATCTTCGCCTTGGGGTCGGTGTCGAGGTGGTTGCGCACATTGCGCAGGCCCTTGAGGCCTTGCGCCACGGTGTTGTCGAAGTGGTAGACCACAGCGTCTTGAGCGCAGGCGGCGGTGGCGGCGACGGCCAGCGTGAGGCCGGCGAGCAGGGATTTGAGGTGCATGGGGTTCTCCAGGAAAAGTCAGAGGTGCGGGAGCACCGGAATTCGTCGTTTGGCGTCAGCCGTGTCAAAACCGTCACGCTCGGGGTCCGCCGCAGGGGTGCGATGACGCTTCGGACTGGGCCGCGCACCGGTTCGGAACTATGCTCGACACTGTACCGGGTATCAAGGGCCAGTCTGGCCCGGCGCCCTTTTGCGTGAACGTCGGCCTGGAGGGGTTTATGGCGAGTGATCTGGACACCGTGCGGGTGCTGCGGGCTTTGTTCAACGACATGCCGCGCGCACCACAAGGCCTGTCGGGCCTGGAATTGATGGCATGGATCCAGTCGTCGATGACCGACTACGAGGGCGGCGAGATGGCCTACATGATCGAGCACATCACGCGCAATTCCATGCTGGACATCGTGCTGCACATGCGCGAATCGGGGCATCTGCAGGACGACGCGGCGTTCGATGAAACCGTGGCCCTGATTTCCACTGAAGAGGGGCGTCGCACCTTCCGTGACCGTTGCATCAACGCCCAGAAAACCGTGGACGCGACCGAGCGCCTGCTCAAGCGCGCGCGCGGATTTCCGCGCATCGAGCAGACCCTGTTTGTGGCCGACGCGCAGGAGATTGCGCGTTTCGTCGATGGCCAGGCCAGTGGCGCCGGCCCGCTGTTTGCCGAGTACGCAGCGCGCGAGGAAGTGCGGGAGATCGGCGTCTTTGACCAGGCACCCGAGCGGGTGTTCGAGTTCGCCTGGGGTTTTGTGGTGGAGCACCAGCACACCTGGAACGTGTACCTGGCCGAAGCCTGGCGGCGCGGCACGGTGGGTTACTTCGACCGCTTTTTCAATGCGTGGAAGCTCGAAGCCGCCACCCCGCTGAACGACGCCGACGCTGCACCGGAGCTGCCCGCCGGTCTGCTGGTGGACGACGGCATCGGCAGCTTCAGCAGCCTGAGTTTCGAGATGGAGGCGCACGCGTCAGCACCTCTGGTGCGCCGCTGGCTGGGCGAAACCTTCATCGGTCGCATGCTGCCCCGCATGGCCGCCAGGGCGCTGGACGACACCTACGATTTCCCGGCGACCGGACCGCTCAACTGAGCGGCCCGCCGCACGCCTCACAGGCCAAGCTGGCGGCCAAACAGCCCGATGATGCCCACGATGATCAGGTAGACGGCCACGATGTAGTTCAGCATGCGCGGCATCACCAGGATGAGGATGCCGGCGATGAGGGCCACCAGGGGGCCGATGCTCAGGTTCAGGTTCATGGCGATCTTGTTGTGAAGGGTCGTGCTGGCGCCACAGAGGTTGCGGCGCACCAGCCCGTGCCTCGCATGATCCCGTGCCGACGCGTCAGTGTCTGTGCGACGTCATACAGACCTGCCCATGCGTCAGGGCGCTGCGCCCAACGCTTGCCAGTCGGCCACCGCGAGGCGGGCCACCACGGTCCAGCCGGTGGTGTCGGGGCGGATCACGGCGGCTTCGCCCTCGGCCAGGTGGGGGGCGCCCGCCACCGCACGAAACGGGATGCCGTGCCCCACGATCCAGCGGTTGGTGCCGGTCTGGACCGGTGAGGCCAGCAGCTGCTTGAGCCCGGCGTAGTTGTTGCCCTGCGCCTCTCGGATTTCATTGCGCGGTGTCACCGTGGTCAGCATGAGCCGGGCGTGGTCCATGGTGCGGCAGTAGGGGCTGGCGAGCGCCTCGCCCACCGGCAGCTTCAGCGCACGGATGCGTTGCCCGATGGCGGTGGCGTCACTGCGGCCCTGGGCCGACAGCAGGCGCTGGTTGTCGCAGTCGGTGTAGGAGGTCATGGCCGAGTCGCCGCGGGAGAAGTCCGTGGCGGTGTGCCGGAAATACACCACATAGCCACCGCCGCGCAGGGCGTTGAGCAGTGCCGGGCCTTCCAGCGCCGCACCGGCTGCGGGCGCAGACGACGCGGTGTCCGCGATGGGGGTCTGGCCGTGTGCGGCGAACGCGGCGCCGGCGAGCATCAGCGCGGTGAGGAGGGATCGGCAGGGGATGAACATGGTGGCTCCAGGCGCCCATGGCGGGGCGGGAAGTCGTGCGGGATGGCGGTGGGAGGACATCGCCCCCAGCGGCGAAGTTCCGGCGATGTTGCAGCGGCGGACTCGGGTTTGCGGCAACGCCCGCAGGGAGTCCCTGGGCTGTGCTCAACTTCCGGGCTTGTCTGGCCACCAAGGCGCGCCCATGAAGACCCCCTGGATTCCCGTCCCCACCGTTCCGCGCCTGCTGGATACCGGTCGCCTGCGGCTGCGCCCGCTCACCATCCACGATGCCGTCAAGGACTTCGATGCGGTCATGACCAGCCGCGCCGACATCTGGGAGCTGTTCGGCCCGGGCAGCGGCTGGCCGGCCGAGACGCTGTCGCTGGAGCAGGACCTGATCGACCTCGCCTGGCACCAGAAGGAGTTCGAGATCGGCGGCTCCTACACCTTCACGGTGGAGTCGCTGGACGCGTCCCAGGTGCTGGGCTGTGTCTACATTTTTCCGCCCACGCAGGCGGGTGTGGATGCCGATGTCTTTTACTGGGTGCGCAGCTCCGAGCTGGCGGGTGGTGTGCCGGACCACCTGTGGGAGCACCTGCGTCGCTGGCTGGGCAGCGACTGGGGCTTCCAGCGCGTGGCGATCAACGGCGGTGGCATCGTGGCGCTGGGCTGAGCCGGCGCCACGCCTCACAGGTGCAGCGTGATGCTGCGGCTCGTGACGCGGGACACGCACAGCGTGAGGCAGCGTTGCTTCTCGTCGTCGTCCAGGATGAAGTCGTGGTGCTCGACCTCACCGTCGGCATAACCGGTCTTGCAGGTACCGCAGAGTCCGCTCATGCACGAGGTGGGCACGTGAATGCCGTGCTGGTCGAGCAACTCCAGCAGGTTGCCGCCGTCGGGCAGCACGAACTCACGCGCCGATGCCGACAGCCGCACGGTTGCGCCGGTGGTCGGGGCCGGCGGCTCCGCCCGGGTGGGCGCCTGGAAGTGTTCCGAATGCACGGTGCCCGGCTGCCAGTGTTCTGCGGCCTGCGCACAGGCCTTCATGAAACCCGGCGGTCCGCAGAAATACAGGTGCGTGCCCGCGGGTTGCACCGCCAGCAGGGTGGCCAGGTCGAGCCCTGCGCCCACGACGCCCTGGTCGAAATGCCAGCGCGCCGAGCCGGGCGCGCGTCGGTTGAGGTCGACCAGTTCTTCCGTGAACGCCGCCACCTCGCTGGAGCGCGCACAGTAATGCAACTCGAACGGCGTGCCGGCCTGCAGCAGGCTGTGCGCCATCGACTTCAGCGGCGTGATGCCGATGCCACCCGCGATCAGCAGGGCCGACGTTTGCGCCGGCTGCAGCTCGAACTGGTTGCGCGGTCGGCTCACCTTCACCAGATCGCCGACCTTCAACGTTTCGTGCACCTGGCGCGAGCCACCGCGCCCGTTCACGTCTCTGAGCACCCCGATCACATAGCGGTGGGTCTCGAGCGGGTCGTTGCACAACGAGTACTGGCGCACCAGGCCACCGGGCAGGTGCAGGTCGATGTGCGCCCCGGCGGTGAAGGCGGGCAGGCGCTCGTGGTCGGGCGCGCAGAGTTCAAACGAATGGATGCCGGTGGCTTCCAGGCGGATCTGGCGGATCTGCAGGTCCAGCAGCGTATCGGGTTCGGTCATCGGTCAGGCCGCCGAGGCGCTGGCTTTCATCTCGGCTTCGAGCGCCAGCATCTTCGTCTTGACGAACTGCTCGCGCTCGGCGCCCTGGAGGTGTTCGCTCTCGGCCAGCATGGTCACCACCGCCTTGGTCACGTGGCGGCGGCGCACGATCTCGTCTTCCACGCGCGCACCCACCGGGATCTCCAGCACGTTGCCCGAACAGAAACTGCGCGGCGCGCCGGCGGCGTTGCGCAGCCACTCGGCAAAGCCCTCGGCGCTGGCGGCCTTGTTGGTGCCGCGCACCGCGTCGCGCAGCAGCTTGCGGAACATGTAGACGCCGGCGTCGAGCTTGGTCGGGTTCTCCAGCGCATGCACCGCGATCGGTCGCTGGCTGATGATGGCCTCGTAGTCGCCCGGTGCGTACTGCGCCTGCTTGTAGTTGGCGCGCGCGCGGTGGTCGCTCGGGATCTGTGGGCGGTCGTTGATGGTGTGCTCACCGAAACGCTCGGGCCGGCGCAGCGCCACCTGGCCTTCCAGAAAGTCGATCGACTCGTAGCCCACCAGGTCCTTGACGCCCACGCCGCGCGTGTCGATGCCCGGGCCCATGACGCGCCAGCCGATCATCTTGCAGTTGGTGTCGTCCACCGGCACCGTCCAGCGCACGATGTGGAAGCGGCTGAAGTGCTTCTGCGCCGAGCCGTCTTCGGAGGTGTAGGCGTGCAGGCTGAGGTTGGGCAGCACCTGGTGCTGCACGCGGATGAACAGGCGGTCGTCGCTGACGCGGCGCGCGCCTGCGCAGGCCAGCGAGCGGCCGCCCTGCACCGGCACGAACTGCATGTCGGGTGCCACTTCCATCGAGGGTGCGCCGACCTCGTCAAAGGTGGTGCCCTGGAACTGGCCGTTCACCACGTTCTTGGCCGAGTGCAGCGTGGCGGTGTGGAAGTTGTCGGCCGCGTTGTCCTGCACCTGCAGCCAGTTGCAGTGCTGGAAGTTGCTGTAGGGCACGAGTTCGTCGCCGGGCAGCACGGTGAAGTTGCCTTCCCACTCGGGGAAGGGCGGCTCTTTCTCGGGCGGGCCCATGTAGGCGAACACCAGGCCGTTGCGCTCGAAGGCCTTGTAGGCGCCCTGGCGGATCGAGCAGGCGTAGCGCTCGGCGTCCGCCTCTTCGCCCTTGGGGAAGGGCACCTTGAGGCAGGTGCCGTCGATGTCGAACACCATGCCGTGGTAGCAGCACATGATCCCGCGCTCCTGGATCGAGCCGTATTCGAGCGACGCACCGCGGTGCACGCAGTGCGCGTGCAGCAAGCCGACGCGCCCGCTCTTGTCGCGAAAGGCCACCAGTTCCTCGCCCAGGATCATCAAAAAGTGCGGCGTGTCGGTGAGCTCCATCGACATGCAGACCGGCTGCCAGAAGCTGCGCATGTACTCGCCCGTGGGCGTGCCCGGCCCCACCTCGGTCAGCTCGGGGTCGTGACCCGGGATCTTGTTGGTGTGGTACCCGCCGTAGGGGATCAGCTTCTTCTCCACCGGTGCGGCGGTGCCGGTCGAGCGTTGGCTGTCGTGCTTGTCCATGGGCTGGGTCATGCGGTGTCTCCGTCGGGTGGGGGGGTGTTTGTGTGGGTTCTGAACTCTGTATACAGAGTTCAAAGATAGGTGGGATCGGCGCCTCTGTCAACCCGGATGACCCCGACCTGGTGCTCCGCCCTTGGTTTACCCTTCGGGCTCTCGCTGCTCGCTGAATCCAGAAACCAGAAGGTCCCCATGTCGTTCACGGCCAAGCTTCCCTCCCGCACCAACTACGTGGACGAGGTCTACAAGGTGCTGCTGGACGCCATCAGCGACGGCTCGCTGGCCCCGGGCACGCGCATCACGCAGGAGGAGCTGGCCGAGCAGCTCGACGTGTCGCGCTCACCCGTGATCCAGGCCCTGCGCCAGCTCAAGACCGACGGTCTGGTGCAGGACGCGCCCGGGCGCGGTGTGCTCATCGCACCGCTGGAGCCGCAGACCATCGGGCATGTTTACAAGATCCGCGGTGTGCTGGACGAACTGGCCGCGGGCCTGGCGGCCGAACGCCGGGCAACGATCGACCCGGATGTGATCCGCAAAGGCCGGGAGATCGCCACCGGCGACGACGTGCGCGCCATGATCGACGCCGACATGGCCTTCCACCGCGCCGTGTACCAGGCCAGTGGCAACCCGCTCATCGAAGACAGCTCGCGCATGCACTGGGTGCATTTGCGCCGTGTGATGGGCGGCGTGATCCAGCTGCACGGTCTGCGCCGCCCCATCTGGGACGAGCACCAGGCCATTGCCGACGCCATCAAAGCGGGTGAGGTGGCCCGTGCGCGCGAACTCGCCTTGCAGCACGCCGAGCGCGCCAGCGAGAACCTGCTGGCGCGGCTGGCCGCCTGACGGCGCCGCGCCTCACACGGTCCGGCGCAAGGCCTCGAAGAACAACTCGGATTGCAGGCGCTCGCCCTGCATCTGGCTGGCCACCCGCACGGCGGTGGCCGCGTGGGCGGGCGCCAGCGGACGGGTGGTGGACTGCGCCAGCACCTGCGCCATGCAGGCCCGCTCCAGGTAGTAGAGATCGTCAAACGCGTGGTCGATGCGTGCGCCGCACACCACCACACCGTGGTTGGCCAGAAAGGCGATCTCGGCCGAGCCCATGGCGCGCGCGATGCGCTCGCCTTCGCGCTGGTCCAGCGCCAGGCCGTTGTAGACCGGGTCGATCGCCACCCGGCCATGAAAGCGCATCGCGTTCTGCGACAGGGCGGTGTCCAGTGCGCGGTCTTGCGTGAGCGTGAGCGCCGTGGCGTAAGGCATGTGCGTGTGCAACACCACCGCGTGGCGCGCCAGCCGGTGGATGCCGCTGTGGATGTGCATCGCGGTGGATTCCACCGGGTGCCGGCCCGCGAGGGCAGCCCCTTCGGTGTCGACCATCACGATGTCGTCGGCCTGCACCTCGCTCCACAGCAGGCCGCGCGGGTTGAGCAAAAAGCGGCCGGAGCCGTCGGGCAGCTCCACGCTGAAGTGGTTGCAGACGCCTTCGGACAGGCCGAAGCGGGCGGCGGCCCGCAGGGCCAGTGCCAGGTCGGCCCGGACTTGCCGGCAAGATGCGCTGTGAAAGTCGGCTTCGTGGTTCATGGGGTGTTGCAAAGCGGCAGAGCGTTGCATTCTGCCGGGACCACCCATCGGCGTGCGCTAGCGGCTGCGAAACGCCGGGGTCTGCGCGAAGGCCAGCCCCGCGCTCTGCGTTCGCTGGTAATTGACTTCACTGACCTGCGGGCTGCTGCGCCACTTGCGCACCACGTGGATGCTGCCCAGCCGGTCCACGAGGCTCAGACTCGGGTACACCGCAGACAGCACGACGAGGGCAGCTTCCTTGGGCGTGAGCTGGTCGCCCGTCGCCAGGGCCAGCACCTCGCCGCGGAAACCGGGGTTCAGGTCGGCGGGCTCGATACCCAGTTCGAGCAGGGCTGCGTTGAAGGAGCGGAGGTACCAGAATTTCTTGAACATGGGCGGGATAGATGCCCGCCGTGGCGTTGAGTTCCACGCCTTCCCGGTAACGGAGTGGGACAGCTGTACCAGGACACCACCCACCGCCAGCGCTCACAGGCGCGTTCGCAGCTCGGTCTTGAGCACCTTGCCGTAGTTGTTCTTGGGCAGTTCGCCGACCATCACGTAGCGCTTGGGTCGCTTGAAGCGCGCCATCTGCGCCAGGCAGTGCGCATCGAGCTGCTCGGTGCTCACGCTGCCTTGTGCGACCACAAAGGCGACCACCACCTCACCCCACTCGGTGTCGGGCGCGCCCACCACCGCCACTTCGGCCACGCCGGGCGCGGTGAGCAGCACCTCCTCGACCTCGCGTGGGTAGATGTTGGAGCCGCCGCTGATGATCAGATCCTTGCTGCGGTCCTTGAGGGTGAGGAAGCCGTCGTCGTCCAGGCAGCCCACGTCGCCGGTGAACAGCCAGCCCTCGCGCACCGCAGCGGCAGAAGCCTCCGGGTTCATCCAGTAGCCCGCCATCACGCTGTCGCCCCGGATGAGCACCTCGCCCACCTCACCCGTGGGCAGGCTGCGGCCTTGTCCGTCGGCCACGCGCACCTGCACCGGCGTCTGCGCCACCCCCACCGAGGCCATGCGCTCGGCCCAGCGCGGGTGCGTGGTGTCGGCCAGGTGCTGGCGAGAGAGTGCGGTGCCCACCATGGGCGTTTCGCCCTGGCCGTAAATCTGCACGAAGCGCGGACCCATCACGCGCAAGGCGCGCGCCATGTCGGCCGCGTACATGGGCGCGCCGCCGTACACGATGGTCTTGAAGGCGCGCGCACAGGTTTCGGCGCCCATGCCGTGCTGCTCGGCGTGGTCCACCAGGCGCTTGACGATGGTGGGTGCGGCGAACGTGGACAGGGGCCCGAGCGACTCACCGAGTGCGAACAACTCCGCCGCGTCCACGCCGCCCGAGGCCGGCACCACGTGGCGCGCTCCGGCCATGAGGTGGGGAATGGCGTAGAGCCCCGCACCGTGCGACATGGGCGCGGCGTAGACGATGGCGTCTCCCGCGGCCACCGGGTCCACGTCGATGAAATAGGTCAGGCCCATGGTCATGAGGTTGCGGTGGGTGAGCATCACGCCCTTGGGGCGGCCGGTGGTGCCGCTGGTGTAGAACAGCCAGGCCACGTCCTGTGCATCGCGCTCGACCACCGGCACGGCAAACGCATCGTCCACCGGCGCGAGCAGCGCGTCGCATTCGGCAGACGCCACGCCGACCTGGCGCTCCAGACCCGCCAGCGGCTCGGGCGCCACATCGTGCGAGACGAACGCCCAGCGCGCGCCCGCGTTGGACACGATCCACTCGGCCTCGCGCGGGTGCAGCTTGGCATTCACCGGCACCACCACCAGCCCCGCCCACCAGGCGGCCCACAGGATCTCCAGATAGCGCGGGTGGTTGTGCATGAACAGCACCACCCGGTCGCCCGGCCGCAGCCCGGCGGCCACCATGCGATGCGCCAGGCCCGCGCTGCGCTGCGCCCAGGCGCCGTACGTGGCCCAGGCGGCGGTGCCGTTGAAGATGGCGGGGCGGTCGGGGTTCTGGTGCGCGTGGCGCAGCAACAGGTGAACAAGGCTCATCAGGGTCTCCGGATCTGGGGTGCGCTGGAGCACAGACCTTACACGCAGGGGCGGGTAGGGTGACCCTCCAGGTGCTGTGCGAGACACACGTGCCCCACACAAGGAAATCCCCATGAAAAATCTCACCCTCTCCCTGGCGCGCACCACCTTGGTCGCCGCCTGCGCTTTCTCTGCGGCGGGCGCCTGGGCACAGACCACCTACGAGCAAGACCGCGCCGCCTGCCTGCGCAGCGATTCGCAGCACGAACGCACTAGCTGCCTGCGCGAGGCCGCCGCGGTCCGCGCCCAGAGCAAGACCCGCACGCCGATGATGAACAGCACACCCGAGTCGCGCATGCACAACGCCATGAAACGTTGCACCGAACTGCCGCCCGAGAGCAAGGCGACCTGCGAGCGCATGGTGCACGGCGAGGGCACCGTGAGCGGATCGGTGGAAGGCGGTGGCGTGATCCGCGAGCTGGTCACCACCGTACCGGCCGTGCCCCCGATGACACCGATGCCACCCATGCCACCGGCACAGCCGATGCCACCGATGCAGCCGATGCCCGGCGCACCCAGCGTCCGCTAGGTGATCGGCGCGTCCGTGTCGCGCGGCGCGGTGAGCGTGAGCAGGATGTCGGCGTACCAGGCACAGTTCAGGCCCAGCGATTCGTCAAGCACCAGATCGCGGTCGCCCATGTCCATGCGGGCGGAGTGAACGCCCAGCAGGATCCAGGGCAGGGCGGCGGTTTCGTCGCTCGGGTGGGGATCGCGCATCACCACGGCCGCACCGCTGGTGCCGCGGTGGGTGCGGGCGTCGGTCAGAAAGTAGCCTTGCCCCTGGAAGCGGATGCCGTAGGGTGAGGCGATGACCGCGTGGCGCAGCACCGGCAGGTGGTGCAGCGCGTCGTGGAAACCCAGCGGGAAGCCCACCACCAGCAGCGATTCGCCCGGGTGCACGTCGGCGAAGCTGTTGGACAGGTGGGCCGGGCTGAAGGCGCGGATCACGGACTCGTCGGGCAACGCGGCCCGGTCGAGTTCGATCACGGCCACATCGATTTCGCTGCCGCTGTCGCGGCCCTGGCGCCAGACCGCCTCGCCCTCGTTGTAGAGCAGCATGGAAAAGCCGGTCGAGCGCGTGAGGTTGGTGGCGTCCAGGTGCAGTTCGATTTCCAGCCGGTCGGGGAAATGCTGGGTGTCTTCGTCGATCACCACGTGCCGGCTGGTCACCAGAAACAGGCGGTCATCGCGTTCAAAGAAAAAGCCGCTGGCATTGGTGAGCGGCTGTTTGCCGTGGAAGGTGGAGACGCGCGGTGCCGCAAGGAACAGCGGGTCCACCGGCGCGGTGATGGGCGGGGCGGTTTCGCCAACCGCGTTGCCGGTGGTGGGTGCGTGCATCGGCGCGGGGGCGGGGTAGATCGGGGGACGGTTCATGGTTTGAGTGTCGCACCCTTCAACGTGGTGAGCGCGAAGGGGTTGAACAGCAGTGGGATGTTGAAAGCGGTCTGCGCAGCCGGGCGCGGACGCACCCCGGGTGCGGCAGGGACTCGGGGGGTGGATGGGAAGTGTCGGGAGACAAACGCCCACACCATGCGCGAGGCATCGGGTCCTTGCGCATCGCTGAACGGCTGCTGGGTCGCGCCGCCGCTCCAGGCGTGGCCGAGGTGGTCCACGTTGATCAGCGTGGCGGCCGTGCGGCCCCGGAGTTTGAAATCGGTGACCTGCATCGGGTGGCGCTGACCGCGCTGCTGGCTGCGCGGCTCGCCGGCCACCGCCCCGCCCGCGAGCGCCCACACCCCGGCGGCGGCGGCACCGTTGCTGGCGGCCACCACGGCGTCGCGCGTGCCCTGGATCACCAACAACGGTGGCAGGGGCAGCAGCTGTCCCGGCAAGGGCGACCACGGCGCGCTCAGGCGGTGCCCGCGCATGGCGGCCAGCGCGGTGGCGGTCGAGTCGGCCGCGCCTGGAGCAACACCCGAGTGCATCACCACGGCCTTGAAGCGCGCCGGGTGGCGTGAGGCGATGAGCGCGGCCATGCTGGCACCGGCCGACAAACCTGCGATGGCCACGCAGCTGCGATCCACCGGCTGCAGCAAGCACACCTGGTCGATGGCGGCCAGGATCAGCCCCACCTCCCCGTGCGCGCGGCCGCTGCGGGTGTCGTACCAGTTCCAGCAGCGCTGGGCGCTGGCCAGGCGGTCCTGCTCGGGGTAGAGCACCAGAAAACGCTCTCTCTTTGCAAGTGCGTTCATGCGGGTGCTGAGCGCGAAGCTGGCGGCGTCCTGACCGCAGCCGTGCAGCATCACCAGCAACGGCAGGCGTTCGCCGGCTTGCAGCTCGGGGGGCCGGTAGAGGCGATAGCGGCGCGCGCCGCCGGGGCCCAGCGCCATGCCGCTGAGCCAGTCGCCCGGCGTGGCGGGTGGTTTTTTCGCGGTGCTGGCGCGCTGGACCACGGCGCGCGTGGCTTGCGTTTGGGCGCGCTGCGTCTGGCGTGTGAACGCCTTGAGGTTGCGGTTGAACAGCTGGACCCAGCTGGAGACGGCCGTGCGCTGGGCCATGGCGAGCCTTGCCTCAGGCCTTCAGGAAGGCCAGCAAGTCTTTGGCCAGGCGCTGCTTGTGGCTGACAAACAGGCCGTGGGGTGCGCCTTCGTACTCGATCAGCTGGCTGCCCGCGATGGCGGGGGCGGCCAGGCGACTCGACGCCGCAATCGGCACGGTCTTGTCGTCCGTGCCGTGGATCAGCAGCGTGGGCACGTTGAAAGCGGGGAGGTCGGGGCGGAAGTCGGTGCTGGAGAAGGCGCGCATGCAGGCCACGGTGGGGCGCAGCCCGGCCTGCATGGCCATGTTGTGCGCCCAGCGCAGCGTTTCATCGCTGACGCGGCTGTCGGGCGAGCCGAGGCTGAAGAAATCGCGGAAAAAGCCAGTGAAAAACTTGGCGCGGTCGTCGGTCAGGGCCTTGGCGGTCTTGTCGAAGGCGGACGCCTCGGCCCCGGCGGGGTTGTCGGGGGTCTTCAGCCGAAAGGGCAGCACCGAGGAAATCAGCGCGGTTCGGGCCACGTTTTTGCCCTGGTGGCGCGACATGTAGCGCGCCACTTCGCCGCCGCCCATGGAGAAGCCGACCAGCGTGGCGTCCTGCACGTCGAGCTGCTCCATCACCTCCCACAGATCGTCCGCCAGGGTGTCGTAGTCGTAGCCGTTCCAGGGTTGCGACGAACGGCCAAAGCCGCGCCGGTCGTAGGCAATGACGCGGTGACCGGCTTCCACCAGCGACATGGCCAGGTCGTCCCAGCTGTCGGCACTCAAAGGCCAGCCGTGCACGAGCACCACCGGGCTCCCCTCGCCCCAATCCTTGAGGTAGAGCGAGGTCTGGTCGGAGGTGGTGATGCGGTGCATGGGTTCTTTGGGGCTGAAAAACGAAAGATTCAGTGTCCGGAACACCCCCGGGCTTGTCTGTTCGACAGCGCACCGACGCCGCGCGTCCGACCTTGCCGTTTCAAAGGCCTACGCGAGCAAAGCGGTCGCCGTCGTGCTGCAATCTGCGGGCCCAACGGACGATTTCATGAACTTCAACGACGATTTTTCCCAGCGCGCGACCAACTTTGCCGACACGGCCATCTGGCAACCCTCACCCCTGCCCGGTGTGGAGCGCCGCCTGCTCGACCGCGTGGGCGATGAGGTGGCGCGCGCCACCAGCGTGGTGCGATACGCGCCGGGCTCGCGCTTTGACGCTCACACCCACGGCGGCGGTGAAGAAATCCTGGTGCTCGAAGGCGTGTTCTCCGACGAGACCGGCGACCACCCGGCGGGCACCTACCTGCGCAACCCGCCCGGCACGCGCCACGCGCCGTTCTCGGAACCCGGCTGTGTGTTGCTGGTGAAGCTGTGGCAGTTCGCCGCCGACGACCTCACGCCCCTGCGCATCAACACCCTCGCCGAACCTTGGCGCCAGGGTCTGGTGCCGGGTCTCACCGTGATGCCGCTGCACGAACACGACGGCGTGAGCACGGCGCTGGTGCGGTGGGCGCCGAACACGCAGTTCAACCCGCACCGCCACCCCGGTGGGGAGGAAATTTTTGTGCTGGACGGCGTGTTCCGCGACGAACACGGGACCTACCCCCGCCACAGCTGGCTGCGCAACCCACGCTGGAGCCAGCACACCCCTTTCACCGGGCCCGAGGGCGCGCTGATCTGGGTGAAGGTGGGCCACCTGGGTGCCACCTTTCTGGAGCCTGCGGTCGCGGCCTGATCAGGTGCCGCTGCGCAGCAGCATGGCCGGGTTCAGTCGCATCTGCGCGAGCAGGTAGCGAGCCCCCAGCCCCAGGCTCACCCCGCTCACGCCCAGGGCGGTGAGCGCACCGGTCCAGTACAGGCCCATGGGGTCGAGGTCGAGACGCCAGCGCAACAAGCCGGTGGCCAGCCCGCTGCCGGCCAGCATGGCAAAGCCGGCGGTGACCACCGCCAGCAGCAGGTATTCCCAATACAGCACGCGCCGCAGGCTGGACAGGCGCGCGCCCACGGCGTGCATCACCGTGGCTTCAAACACCTGGCGCGCGCGGCTGCTGGCCACCACGCTGGCGAGCACCAGCAGGCTGGCCGCCAGGCACACCCCGGCGATCACCGCCAAGCCGGTGCTGGCGCGACCCATGAGCGCGCGGGTCTCGCGCAGCAGCGATTCGGTGCGCACCGTGGCGATGTTGGGCGCGGTGGCGGCGAGCTGGTCTTGCGCGGCCAGGGCCTCGGCCGCGGGCAGCCAGGCGGCGCCCACGTGGCGGGTGATGTAGGGGTCGAGCACACCGTCGCTGAAGATGCCTTCCAGCCACAGGCGCGCCTGCAGCCGCTGCTGGCTGTAGATGGCGGCCAGCTCGGCCTGCACCGGTGCGCCCAGGATCTCGAAGGTCAGCTGGTCGCCCACCTTCAGGCCGAGCTGGTCGGCCTCGCGGTCTTCCATCGCCACCAGCGGCGCGCCGCTGTGGTCGGCGGGCCACCAGGCGCCGTCGCGGATCACCACGTCGTCGATGTTGCCGGCGCGGCTGCTGAACTTCTGTTCGTCGCGCGCTTCGCGCACGCGTTCGCCATCGCCGCTGTCGCGCAACACCTCGCCGTTCACCCCGATCAGGCGGCCCAGCACCAGCGGCGCGGTGGTGACTTCACGCAGGCCCGGCTGGGCCTTGAGTGTGTCTTGCAGCAGCGGGATCTGCTCGGTCTGCACGTCGTAGAACACCATGGCCGGTGCGTTGGCGGGCACGGTTTCGTTCACCGTGCGCAAGAGCGAGGTGACCACCAGCGTGCAGGCCACCAGCAGCGTGAGCGCCGCACCCAGCGAGAGCAGGGCGGCGCGCAGCGGCGAGTCGCTGCGCTGCAGGCCGGCCATGGCCAGGCGCAACTCGAACGGCAGCTGCGCGCCGGGCCGGTTGAGCTGGCGCCGCGCCAGGCCCCGCAGCACGCGGGTCACGCCTTCGAGCAGCACCAGCAGCAGCACCGTGGCGACCACGAAGGCCAGGCCGAAGCGCGCGTCGGGCACGCTGGCCACCACCAACACACCCACCACCGCGGCCACACCCGCGGTGAGCCACCACACGCGGCGCGGCGTCTTGAGCGTGTTGCCGTCGATGCCGCGGAACAGCGCCGCTGGCGAGACCGACAAGGCGCGGCCCAGCGCGGGCAGGGCAAAGGTGAGTGCGGTCAGCACGCCAAAGCTCAGCCCCACCAGCGACGGCAGCCACAGGCCGACCACCAGTGGCGCCAGCGGCAGCTGCTGCGCGGCGGCCAGCGTGCCGCCCAGCGCGAGCGCATTGCCGATGAGCACACCGCCCAGGCTGGAGAGCAGCGCCAGCATCAGGATCTGCAGCAGCACCAGGGCCGCCAGGCGGCCGTCGCGCAGGCCCACGGCGCGCAGCGTGGCCAGCGTGCCGAGCTTGCCCTGCAGGTAGGCCTGCACGCTGTTGAACACACCGAGTCCGCCAATGAACAGCGCCGAAAAACCGATGAGCAGCAGCCCCGAGCCGATCTGGCCCAGCACCTCGGCCATGCGGTCGCTGCGCTCTTCAAACGTTCGCACCTCGGCCTGCAGGTCGGGGTAGGCGGCGATGAAGGCGTCGCGCCACGCGGCGGCGGGCTGCGGCGTGCGCACGCGGTAGTGGTACTCCACGCGGCTGAGCGGCTGCACCAGGCCGGTGGCGGCGAGCGCGCCGTCGGCCACCAGCACCGGGGCACCGCCCCAGTCGGCGCGCAGGCTGCGGTCGGGCTGGCGCACCACGAGGGCGCGCACCTCCAGGCTCAGGTTGCCCACCTCCACCGTGTCGCCGGGTTGGAGGTCCAGGCGCTGGGCGAGGGTGGCGTCCAGCGCCGCGCCCCACACCCCGTTGCGTTCCAGCAGCGCGGCGCTCAGATCACCCGCCGGGGCCAGCTCCACCGTGCCGTACAGCGGGTAGCGCGCGTCGGCGCTCTGTAGTTCGATCAGCTGGGCCCGGCCATCGGACGCGCGCAGCATGGTGCGCAGCTCCACCAGCCGTGACACATCACCGCGCCCGTTCATCCAGGCCAGCACCTCGGGCGGCAGTGGCGCGGTTTGTTCCACCTCCACGTCGCCGCCGAACATCAGCCGCGCGTCGCTCACCAGCGCGCCCGCCACCTGGCGGTACAGGCCGCCACCGGCCGTGACGAGCGCCACGCCCAGCACCAGGCAGGCACAGAAGATCCACAGGTGTCGGCCGCTGGCGCGCAGGTCGCGCCACGCCAGGCTAAACAGGAACCGCATCGGGGGCTCGCTCGGTGGTCTTCACTTCATTCAGGTGGCCGTCGTGCAGGCGCAGCACGCGGTCGCAGCGGGCGGCGAAGTCGGGGTCGTGCGTCACCAGCACCAGCGTGGTGCCCGCCTCGGTGTTGAGTTCGAACAGCAGTTCGCGGATCGCCTCGCCGGTGTGGTCGTCGAGGTTGCCGGTGGGCTCGTCGGCCAGCAGCAGGCGAGGGCGGTGCACCAGCGCCCGGGCAATCGCCACGCGCTGCTGCTCGCCACCCGAGAGCTGGCTGGGGTAGTGGTCTTGCCGGGCGCCCAAGCCCACGCGTTCGAGCAGCGCCGCCGCGCGTTCGTGCGCATCGGGCCGGTTGGCCATCTGCAGCGGCAGGGCCACGTTGTCCAGCGCGCTCAGGCTGGGCAGCAGGTGGAACGACTGGAACACGATGCCGATGCGGTCGCGCCGCAGGTCGGCCAGGGCGTCGGCGTCCATGCCGCCAAGGCTCACACCGTCAATGGCCACCCGCCCGCTGGCCGGGCGCTCCAGGCCCGAGAGCAGCAGCAACAAGGAGGTTTTGCCCGAGCCGGAGGGCCCGGTGATGGCCACGCGCTGGCCGGCGGCCACCGAGAGGTTCACCGAGCGCAACACGTCGATGCGCGCGGCCCCCAGCTGGTAGTGCATGGAGAGGTCTGAAATGTCGATCATGCGGGGTGAGTTCGTGTTCAAGGCGAAAGGTTCAGTGGGCCGAGCGGTTGACCGGGCCAGCCGGGCCGGATTTTTTGCGCGACGACGGGCCCCCTGTTGTGCTCTCCTGACGCGAACGCGACCCCCGGGCCCTACACTGGGCAGGGTATGTGCAACAGAATGTTGCCAGTGTTCCTGTGCTTCCGGGTGGACCGACAACACGTGCTTATGAAACATGGCGCAGGCCCATCGAGGGCGGGTGAAGAAGGGAGAGGCGATCTGCAGCGCGGAGGGTGGCGCTGTGGCTGGCGTGCGCTGGGCGCTGCGGCGCTGCTGGCGCTGGCGGCTTGCGGCAAACCCGTCGATCCACCCCTCACCGTGGGCATGAACCCCTGGGTGGGATACGACCCACTGGTGCTGGCGCGCGACCGCGGCATGACCGATTCCCGGCAACTGCGGGTGGTGGAGTTGCCCTCGGCGTCCGAGACGCTCCGCCATTTGCGCAATGGCCTGCTCGATGCCGCCACGCTCACGCTGGACGAAACGCTGCGCCTGGCCGATGACGGTGTCGACGTGCGCATCGTGAGCATGCTCGATGCCTCCAGCGGTGGTGATGTGGTGATGGCCGCACCCCGCATCGCTTCGCCCGCGCAGCTCAAGGGCGAATTCATCGCGGTCGAGGACTCGGCGGTGGGCGCGCTGCTGCTGCAGCGGATGCTGCAGAAAGCCGGACTGACCCGCGCCGATGTGCGGGTGACCAACCTCGAAGTGGCCCAGCACCAGGCGGCCCTGCAGGCGGGGACTGTGGCCGCAGCGGTGACCTTCGAGCCGCTGGCCGGTTCGATGGAGGTGGCGGGCTACCGGCGCATCTTCGACAGCAGCGAGATCCCGGGCGAGATCCTGGACGTGCTGGTGGTTCGAGCCGAGGTGCTGCAACAGCGCCCAGCGTCGGTGGATGCCCTGCTGCGCGCCTGGTACGCCGGCCTGAACGTCTTTCAGCTCGACACCCCGGGCGCGGCGCAATCGCTGGCCCTGGGCACCGATCTCTCGCCCGAAGCCTATGAATCGGTGCTGGGTGGGCTGGCTTTCTATTCCCGGGAAGCATCCGAACGCGAGCTCTCCGGCAACCCGGCCCCGCTGGTGGCGCAGGCCGGCAACGTGGCCACCACGCTCATCGACATCGGCCTGCTCCGGCGCCCGCCGCGCTGGGAACAACTGATCGATGCATCGCCCCTGCAGCGCCTGCGCACCCGGGGGACGCCGCCGTGAAGTCGCTCTCCGCGCGCCTCACCCTGCCTGGCCGTTGGCTGGCGCCCTTGATGCTGGTGCTGTTCGCGCTCACGGCATCCACGATCAACTACGTCGTGCAGGCGCGCAAGGTGGAGGCGCAGGTGCTGGAGCAGGAAACCCGCCGGTTGCGCGAACGCCTGAGCGTGGAGCAGAGCCGCCTGAGTGCGCAGACCAGCATGGAGAACCAGGCGCTGGTGCGCCGACTGGTGGGGGGCATGGGCCTGTACAGCGGCATGCAGCACAGCTACCTGCTGCAGCCCAACGGCCTGGTGCAGGCCTCGCTGGTGCGCTCCGACATCGGGCAGGCGTTTGGCGACGTGCTGCGCCAACGCGCCGACCTGGCCGCGCTCGCCACCCTGGTCTTCAACGGCCCTTCGGACGCGGCCATCACCGTGGTGCCGCTGCCGGGCACGCAACAACTGGCCGGCGTGGTGCCGTTTGCCAGCGGGCGGCGGCTGATCGCCGTGGTCGACCTGGAGCTGCCGCAGGCCATGCGCTTTGCCGACATGCAGCAAGAGGCCGTGCGCGAAGGCCTGCTGCTGCTGGGCCTGGCGGCCTTGCTGGCCTTGGTGGTGCATCTGGTGTGGTTTCGCCGCGCCCGGCACCTGGCGCTGGCCCTCCAGCGCATGGGCGAAGGGGATTTGCAGACACGCGCCGGGCTGCAGGGACACGACGAGCTGGCCATGATCGGCAGCGAAGCCGACCGCATGGCCCAGCGACTGCAGACCGACCAGGCGCGGATCCGGCACCTGGTCGATCTGGTGGACCGCTCGCCCGTGGTGGTGGTCGAGTGGCGCAACCTCCCCGGCTGGCCCATGACCTACATCAGCGAATCGGTGGCGCAGTGGGGCTACCAGTCGGCCGCGCTGCTGGGCGGTCAGGTGCTGTACGCCGACCTGATCCATCCCGATGACCTGGTGGGCATCACCAGCGAGGCGGCGCGCTACTTCGCGAACGGGCCCGACGAACACCGCCAGGAATACCGCTTGCGGTGTGCCGATGGCCGCTGGGTGTGGGTGGACGACCGCACCACGCTGACCCGCAATGCCCAGGGCGAGCTCACCGGCATCAGCGGGGTCCTGCTGGACATCACGGTTCAGAAGGAAGCGCAGCTGGCCCAACAGGCGCAGGCCGAGTTTTTGCGCCTGTTCTACGAACTGCCCTTCATCGGCATGGCGATCTCCGAACCCGGCTCCACGCGCTGGATCCAGGTGAACCACCAGCTCAGCGCCATCCTGGGGTACACCCGCGAAGAGTTGCTGCGCATGACCTGGACCGAGATGACGCCCCAGCCCGATCTGGACCAGAACCTCGCCCTGCGCAACGAGATGCTGGCCAACCGCACCGACAACTACAAAATGCGCAAGCGCTTCGTGCGCAAGGGCGGCGGGATCGTGCACACCGAGATCGACGTGCGCGCGGTGCGCCACCCCGACGGCACCCTCAAGCACCTGTTCTCCACCATCAAGGACATCACCGAACGGTTGCAGGCCGAAGCAGCGATCAGCGAGCAGAAGGAGCAGCTGGAGCTGGCCGAATCCATGGCCGGTCTGGGCAGCTGGCTCTACGGCACCCGATCGGGTCACATCTGGTGGTCGCGCCAGATGTACCGCAATTTCGACCGCGACCCGATGCTGGGTCCCCCGGTGGACTTGAGGGCCTACCTGGACTGCATCCACCCCGATGACCGCGACCGGGTCGACCGTTTCATGCGCTCCGTGCCGGGTCAGGAGCAGATGGTCACCGCCGAGTTCCGCCGCCATCCCCAGCTGGGGCCGCTGCGCTGGTTTCGCGGCAGCGTGCAAAGCAAGGCCACGACCACGGGCGGTGGCTACCAGTACAGCGGCACGTTGCTCGACATCACCCAGCTCAAACTCGCGCAGACCAGCCTGGAGCAGATCAACGTCGCGCTGGAGCAGCGGGTGACCGAGCGCACGGCCCAGTTGCGCCGCCTCAACGAAGAACTCGAAGCCTTCTCGTACACCGTCTCGCACGACCTGAAGGCACCGTTGCGCGGCATCGACGGCTACAGCCAGTTGCTGGAGGAAGAGCACAGCCAGCACCTCGATGACGAGGGACGCCAGTTCCTCGGGCGCATCCGCCGGGGCGTGCAGCAGATGGGCGACCTGATCTCCGGCGTGCTTGACTATTCGCGCATGGAGCGCCGCACCATGGAGCATCACCGCGTGGATGTGCCGGCCCTGGTGGCGCAGGTGATCGAGGGCTACAGCGCCGACATCGAAAGCACCCAGGTGCGCCTGAGCCTGACACTGGAGCCCATGGTCCTGGAACTCGACCGCGAAGGCATGGCCGTGGTGTTGCGCAACCTGGTGGGCAACGCCATCAAGTTCAGCCGCACCACGGCACAGCCCGAGGTGGAAATCGGTGCCCGCTGCGACGGCGCGCGGCGCATTCTGTGGGTGCGCGACAACGGGGTGGGCTTCGACATGAAGTACCACGACCGCATCTTCGGCATCTTTCAGCGCTTGCAGCGCGCCGAGGACTACCAGGGCACCGGCCTGGGGCTCGCGCTGGTGGCCAAAGCCGTGCAGCGCATGGGCGGCCGCGTGTGGGCCGAGAGCCAGCCCGGACAGGGTTCCATTTTTTATCTGGAGTTTTCCGCATGAACACGCCCTCCACGCTGCCGCCGATCCTGCTGGTCGAAGACAACCCGATGGATCTCGACCTCACCTTGCGTGCGTTCAACAAGAAGAAGTTCTCCAACACCATCCAGATCGCACGCGATGGCGAAGAAGCCCTGGCGTTTTTTGCGCGCTGGGACGCGGGAGATCCGCTGCCTGCCGTCATACTGCTGGACATCAACCTGCCCAAGGTCAATGGACTGGAGGTGCTGCAAAAGCTCAAGGCGCACCAGGTGTTCCGGCGCATTCCGGTGGTGGTGCTCACCTCGTCGCGTGAAAACTCCGACCTCAAGACCGCCTACGATCTGGGCGTGAACTCCTACATCGAGAAGCCGGTCAGCTTCAACAAGTTCATTGAAGTGGCCGAGCACATCGAGCTCTACTGGTGCCTGCTCAACGAGCGGCCTGTCTGACAACCAAGGAATTCCCCATGATCAAGTACCTCATCCCCGTCGATGGCTCCGCCCAGGCCATGCACGCGGCCTACCACGCCATGCGCCTGGTCAGCTCGGGGCTGAAGGCCCGCTTCGTGGTGGCCAACGTGCAGGAAGCGCCCAACCTCTACGAGCTGGTGGTCGCGCACGACCCCGATGTGCTGCACGAGGTCAGTGACGCCGCCGGGCACGATCTGATCCGCGCGGCGGTGGCGCTGCTGGCGTCGGCCAGCCAGCTGGTGGAAGCGGTGGTGGTCAGCGGTGATCCGGCCCATGCCTTGCTGGAGCTGGTGGAGAGCCATGCGTGCGACGCCGTGATCATGAGCGCCCACGGTGGTGGCGAAAGCGAGCGCGGTCTGGGTTCGGTGGCGCAGCACCTGGTGCAGCACTGCCCGGTGCCGGTCACCATCGTGCGTCCCGCGTTGCCTGGGTCAGCCGACGCACCGTGAGGGCCACGACCCGACCCGACCCCGTCCCTTTCGCCGAAGCGCTGAGGTTCTGGCTCAAGCTCGGCTTCATCAGCTTCGGCGGTCCGGCCGGGCAGATCGCGATCATGCACACCGAGCTGGTGGAGCGGCGGCGCTGGATCAGCGAGAACCGTTTTCTGCATGCGCTCAACTACTGCATGCTCCTGCCCGGACCCGAGGCCCAGCAGCTGGCAACCTACATCGGCTGGCTGCTGCACCGCGGCTGGGGCGGCATCGCCGCGGGGGCCCTGTTCGTGCTGCCCTCGCTGTTCATCCTGATCGCACTGTCCTGGATCTACCTCGTCTTCGGCGACGTGCCGGTGGTGGCGGGTCTGTTCTACGGCATCAAGCCCGCGGTCACCGCGCTGGTGCTGCACGCCGCCCACCGCATCGGCACGCGGGCGCTCAAGAACCGCTGGATGTGGGGCATCGCGGCCGCGTCGTTTGTGGCGATCTTCGCGTTCGACACGCCGTTTCCCGCCATCGTCGCCGCCGCCGGCTTGATCGGCTGGCTGGGGTCCCGGCGCTGGCCACCGGTGTTTGCCTTGGGTGGTGGGCACGCGGGGGCGCTCAAGGGGTATGGCCCGGCGTTGATCGACGACGACACCCCCACGCCGGATCACGCGAGGTTCAACGGCGGTCGGCTGGTGCGCGTGCTGGCCTCGGGCCTGGCGCTCTGGCTGCTGGGCATGGGAACCTTGGTGGCCTGGCAGGGCTGGGACGCCACGCTGGCGCAGATGGGCTGGTTTTTCACCAAGGCCGCGTTGCTGACCTTCGGCGGCGCCTACGCGGTGTTGCCCTATGTGTACCAGGGCGCGGTGGAGACGTTCCAGTGGCTCAGCGGTCCGCAGATGATCGATGGCCTGGCCCTGGGCGAAACCACGCCGGGGCCGCTGATCATGGTGGTGGCTTTCGTCGGCTTTGTGGGGGGGTGGAACCAGGCCGTGCTGGGGCCGGACGCGTTGTTCGCGGGTGCGGCGCTGGCGGCCGCCGTGGTCACCTTCTTCACGTTCCTGCCGTCTTTCCTGTTCATTCTCGCCGGCGGCCCGCTGGTGGAAGCCACCCACGGCAAGCTGGGTTTCACCGCGCCGCTCTCGGCCATCACCGCGGCGGTGGTGGGCGTCATCCTGAACCTCGCGCTGTTCTTCGCGTACCACGTGTGGTGGCCGCAGGGCTTTGACGGTGCTTTCGATGCCGTGTCGGCCGCGATCACCGTGGCGGCTGCGGTGGCGTTGTTCCGCTTCAAGGTCGGCGTGCTTCCCCTGCTCGCCGCCTGCGCCGTTGCCGGGCTGGCTGTCACGCTGCTGCGCTGAGCAGGGCTCTCCGGCCTGCGGCGCGCCGGGGGTCGTGTCGACCGGCGTGCACCGAGGGCTCAGTGCGCTCGGCTCTCCAGCCGGAAGATCTTCACCGCGTCGTTCATCACGCGGGCCTGCGCCTGCAGCGAGCTGGCGGCGGCGGAGAGCTCTTCGACCATGGCCGAGTTCTGCTGCGTGACCGAGTCGAGCTGGCCCACCGCCTGGTTGATTTGTGCCAGCCCCATCGATTGCTCGTGCGTGGCACCGGTGATCTCGGCGATCAGGCCGTTCACCTGCTCCACCGAGCCCACCACGTTGGACATGGTCTGCCCGGCGGTCTGCACCAGCTGGCTGCCGTGCGTGACCTTGGCGGCCGACTCGTCGATCAGCACCTTGATCTCCTTGGCCGCGCTCAGGGTGCGCTGTGCGAGGTTGCGCACTTCGCCGGCCACCACCGCGAAACCCCGTCCCTGTTCGCCCGCGCGGGCAGCTTCCACGGCCGCGTTGAGCGCGAGGATGTTGGTCTGGAAGGCAATGCCGTCGATCACGCCGATGATTTCACCGATGCGGTGCGAGGACTTGCTGATGTCTTGCATGGTGGCGACCACCTGCGTCATGGCCTCGTTGCCCTCACGTGCCACGGCGGCCGAGCGTTGCGACAACACCGAGGCCTCGCGCGAGGAGTTGGCGCTTTGCTGCACGGTGCTGGTGAGCTGCTCCATCGACGCGGCGGTTTCTTCCAGGCTGCTGGCTTGTGATTCGGTGCGCGAGGACAGGTCGGAGTTGCCGGCGGCGATTTCGTTGGACGCCACCTGCACGCCCTCGACTTCGTGGCGCACGTCGGACACCACCGCCTGCAGGTTCACGTTGAGCTGGTTGAGCGCGCGCGAGAGTTCCCCGAACTCGCCACGGCTCTCGCCTTTGAAACGCGCCGACAGATCACCGGCGGCCATCTGGTTGGCAAAGGCGATCGACTGCAGGAGCCGGCCCACGATCTGGTTGCGCAGGCTCAGCGCGGCGAGCGAGGCGATCACCAGCAGCGCCGCGCCCGCACCCACGTGGACCGCGGTGCCGTGCGTGGCCGCGTACTCACCGATCACCAGGCCCACCGCGGCCAGGCCCACCGACGACAGGGCGATGCGTTTGCCCAGTGTGAGCTGCAGCGCGAGTTGCAGCCGGCCGACCAGACCGGTGCGCACCACTCGGCCGTGGTGCAGGGCGATGCTGGGCTGGCCCGATGCGGTTTCGCTGCGCATGCGTGCGTAGAGTGCTTCGGCCTCCTGCACCTGCTGCCGTGTGGGCTTGGTGCGCACCGACATGTAGCCCACCGCCTGACCGTTTTCCATCACCGGCGTGGCGTTGGCCACCACCCAGTAGTGGTCGCCGTTCTTGCGCCGGTTTTTCACCAGCGCCGACCAGGGCGCGCCGCTGGCCAGCGTGGCCCACATGTCGCGAAAGGCCTCCGTGGGCATGTCGGGATGGCGCACCAGGTTGTGCGGCTGTCCGATCAGTTCTTCGCGTTCAAACCCGCTGACCGCCACAAAGGCGGGGTTGCAGTAGGTGATGCGGCTTTGCAGGTCGGTGGTTGACACGAGGGTCACGCCCTCGGGAATGACAAACTCTTGGTGGGTGACGGGCAGGTTGGCTCGCATGGGGCTCTCGCTGGTGCGTTGGCGATGTGGCACCAAGCGCTGCGTTGGCTTGTGTTTGGTACCGGTCAGAAGAAGTATCGGCAATACCCTTGGTGAATTAAGGGTTGAGTAAAGCCGCCATTGCCGTTCAGTACCGGGTGATGTAAGGAGCTACCGATCGGTCGCAAACTGCTCCACCCGGTGAGCCGGTTGCAGGTCGTCAGTGGGCGTACCCGGCGGGCAGAAAGTTCATGAGGTTGCGCTCCCTGGCAAAGCTCACCACCGCCTGTTTGTCCGCGGGCAGCAGGTCGATGCGGAACTCCACCAGGCCCTGGACCAGGTGCAGGCAACGTTCCAGATCGTTGGTTTTCATGTAAATCTTGATGGCCTCCCGCAAGCCTGCACTGCGCAGCTTGACGGCCTCCGCATGGGTTGCCTTGCACAGCAGGGCCATCACGGGCCCGCAGTAGGTGCGTTCGACCGGTGTGGACGCGAGGTGGTCGGCCACCGCCGTGCCCTGATCCTTGTGGGCCCCCAGCAGCCGCATGAGCGCCTGCGCCGCACCCAGGACGAATTCGGTGGTGAACCAGTAGCGTTGCTGGCGGTTTCTGCGCACGGGTGCGGGTGTCTGGCCACCGAAGAGGTCCAGCGGCTCCAGCTCGATCAGCGAGCGGTTGCCGTGCAGGTGGTCGGTGAATTCTTGCTGGATGCCGGCCGAGCACATCTGGATGCCGGGTACGTTGAGCAGTTCCAGGGTGGTGTTGGTCTGCAGACAGAGGGCCATGCGCTGCAGGCAGTGGTCGTTGAAGTTCTCGTCGTTCGCATCCGTGATCTTCAAGGTGAGCTGGGTCAGGGCGGTGCGGTCGGCCGCGAGGGCATCGAACAACAAACCGGGGTCCTGGTGCGGCACGTGCTCAACATTGCCCGGAGCCGCCGGTGCCACTTCGCACTCGAGGTAGAGGCTGCTGATGCACCGGTTGGCCAGCACCAACCGGGTGATCAGGTCGAAGTTCAGGGGCACCTCGGGGCTCATGAGGCAGAGGTGCTGGAGCCGCTGCCAGCCAGCGAGTGCGGGCAACACCCGATCCATGGGGGCTGCCGCAGGCGCCACCGTGAGTTCGTCGCTCCAGTCCAACGTATCGACCGTGAGGGCCGTGGTCGGAAACCGGACCTGCTCATCGGCGAACGTGCATTCCGCGAACTCCAGCGCGGTGATCGCGCACGCGGGGGAATCCAACGTGGCCTGGAGCAGGGTGCAGACCGCCGAGGTCAGCACGGCCTCCACCACCACGAGGTTCGTGACACTCGGCGCCTCGTTGATGCGCTGCGCGAAGAAGGCCAACAGGCCGTCGGGGAGTGGAACGACATCGGTGCCCGTGTCATCCGTCGCGCAGAGCAGCAGGCGCTTGTTCTGGGTGTGCTGGAGAAGCGCCAGCAGCAAGGCGGGTTCGTTGGCCCGGATGAGTTTGTCGGACAGTTCGTTGTAGGGCAGTGGATCGGGCAGCTTGCCGTCCAGAAACGCCGCCACCTGCGGGTCGCGCAGCAAGGTGTGTTGGTGCCGGATCAGGGCGCGGCGGTTGGGTGGGATCGGGGTCGTGTCGGTGGAGCGTTTCACAGCGGCTTTCGGGGGTGGGTGGCCCCGTTGGACTCGCGCGACTGTGGCGGTGGTTCCGCCCCCCGGCGATCGCGCCTAAGGCACAGGCCGGGGTGGCGGTGACCAGCCCTTGAGGGAGCCGTGCCGGTGCGCGTACACGCTGGTGAACTCGGCCCCGAGCAGGAACACCTGCGCCGAGTAGTACACCCACAGCAGCAGCACCACGATGGACGCCGCCGCACCGAACACCGAAGCCACCCCACTGCGTCCGATGTACTGGCCGATCAGCTCCTTGCCCACGGTGAACAGCAGCGCGGTGATGGCCGCGCCCAGCCAGACGTCGCGCCAGGCCACCGGGACGCGCGGCATCCACTTGTAGATCATGGCGAACACGGTGGTGATGAAGAGGTAGCTCAGCCCGAAGTTGATCGCATCGGCCACGAAGGCGAGTTCACCCAGCCAGGGTGCCCACCACTTGCCCGCCGCTGCCATGGCCGCGCTGAGCACGAGCGAGACCATGAGCAAGAACCCGATGCCCAGCACCATGCTGGTGGAGAGCAGGCGCACGCGAATGAAGCGCAGCACGCCGCCGCCTTCGGGGTGCGGTGGTGCGCGCCAGATGCGGTCCATCGCGTCCTGCAGTTCGGCAAACACGGTGGTGGCGCCGGCCACCACCACCACCACGCCCACGAGCGTTCCCCAGATGCCGGCCTCCGGTCGGTCCAGGCCTTTGAGCAGCGCGTCCACCGCCACCGCGCTGTCGGTCCCCACCAGCTGGGTGAGCTGCGCCAGGATCTCGCCGCGCGCGGCCGGCTCGCCGAACAGCAGGCCAGCGACCGAAATCACGATCAGCAGCAGCGGGGCGATGGAGAACAGCGTGTAGAACGCGAGTGCGGCACCCATGCTGGGGGCGTAGTCGTCCAGCCAGGCGTTGATGGTGTCGCGGATCAGGGCCCAGGCGGTGTTCAGCATGGTGACGAAGGCAATGGACAGTGCATCCGGCGCATTCTCGTGGCCGTGCGACGGGGGAGATGTGCGCTGGCGCACGGTCGGGCCGAAGCGACCCGGAAAAATGCCGAAAAGAAACCTCAAGTCCGGTTCAAGACCGCCGATACAGACCCAAGAACACCGGGCATGTTTGCGCTTGGTGGCCACTTGCGAGGTTCGCCATGATCAACATCTCCACCACCAGCCCCGTGTCCTGGCCCACGCCGCCGTCCACCGCCGTTGCGCCGGTGTCCGCCACGCCGGCCATCCAGCCGGTGCAGTCGGGTGGGCGCGAGGCGCAGGCCGATGTGGAGGCCCGCCGCGAGATCCGCCGCAAGCCCAAAACGGACGACGAGACCGGCCCGGCGCTGTCGTTGCCCCGGTCATCGGCACCGGCGGGGGACGACAAGGCTGCGGTGCAGGCGCGACAGGACGCGGCCGCGCAGCGCTCCGAACAAGCGCTGAAGAAGGCCGAAGCCGACAAGGCGAGCCACCGCAAGGCCATGGACCGCTTGCAGGAGGTGCTCTCCAACATGTGGGCGGCCAGCGCCGCGGTGGTGGACCGTGCCCTGGGGCTGGACCCCAAGGGCGAGGCCCTGCCCGGCAACCAGAGCGACACCGCACCCGACCTGTCGGCCGTGGCGGCATCCGCCATTCAGCGCCGCCTGCTGCCCGGGACAAAGGACGGCGCACCGGCTGCCGGTCAGCCCGCGCCCGAGGGCATGCCCTGGCCGGTGATGCCACCGGCCACCGAAGAAGCCGCTGCCGTTGCACCCGAGGTGCCCGGCGGCGAGGTGATTGCCTACGACGAGCACGGCAACAGCAGCCTGGCGCCGCTGGAAGCGGGCACGCTGCTGAGCGAAAAAGCCTGAGGGGGAGAGCCCCCACGCTCCGCCGCTGCGCGGGTCGCTGCCCCCCGAGGGGGCTGAGCCTGCCTTGGGGCGGCCCGGCGGCTGGCTCGGTGCCCCCACGCTCCGCCGCTGCGCGGGTCGCTGCCCCCCGAGGGGGCTGAGCCTGCCTTGGGGCGGCCCGGCGGCTGGCTCGGTGCCCCCACGCTCCGCCGCTGCGCGGGTCGCTGCCCCCCGAGGGGGCTGAGCCTGCCTGGGGGCGGCCCGGCGGCTGGCTCGGTGCCCTGACGTGCGGTCTTCCGTTCAGCTCCGCAGCTTGAACACCGCCACCGCACCCACCAGGTCCGCTGCTTGCGTGCGCAAGCTGGTGGCGGCTGCTGCCATCTCTTCCACCAGCGCGGCGTTTTGCTGTGTGGCCTGGTCCATCTGGGTGATGGCTTCGCCCACCTGACCGACCCCGGCGCTTTGCTCGGCGCTGGCGTTGCTGATCTCTTCCATGATCGAGGTCACGCGTCGGATCGCCGCGACCACCTCGTTCATGGTGGTGCCGGCGCGGTCCACCAGGGCGGTGCCCTGGCCCACGCGCTCGGCGCTGGTGGAGATCAGTCCCTTGATTTGTTTGGCCGCCTCGGCGCTGCGCTGTGCGAGGTTGCGCACCTCGCCAGCCACCACGGCAAAGCCCCGGCCCTGCTCACCCGCGCGGGCGGCTTCCACCGCGGCGTTGAGCGCCAGGATGTTGGTCTGGAACGCGATGCCGTCGATCACGCCGATGATCTCGGCGATTTTCTGGCTGCTGTCGTTGATGTCCTTCATGGTGGTCACCACCTGGCCCACCACCTCACCGCCCTGCGTGGCCAGGATGGAGGCCGACTGCGCCAGCTGGTTGGCGGTGCGCGCGTTGTCGGCGTTTTGCCGCACGGTGGAGCCAAGTTCTTCCATCGAGGCCGACGTCTGCTCTAGCGCACTGGCCTGGCTCTCGGTGCGGCCCGACAGGTCCGAGTTGCCCGAGGCGATTTCCGAGCTGGCGTTGGACACGCCCTCGGCCCCCGAGCGCACCCGGCTCACCGACTGCGCCAGTTGTCGGGTCATGGTGTGCAGGGCGGCCATGGCGCTGGTGGTGTCGCCGGGCTTGAGCTCGATGGGCACACCCAGGTCGCCTTGCGCCACGGCTTCGGCCACGCGCTTGAGCTGGTCGGGGTCGGCGCCGAGTTGTTGCGTCACCTGACCGAGGTACCAGGTCATGCCCATCAAGCCTGCGGCCACTACCAGCACGGCGCCGATGACCACGTCCCGGTCCAGCTGCGAGAAGGCCTTCACCTCGCCCACGCGGAACTGCAGGCGGTCACCCTGGCGGCGCTTCTCCAAAGCCAGTGGCGCCAGCAGCGCGTTGCGCGCTGGAATCGTTTTTTCCACCAGGAAGGCGAACGCTTCGTCTTTCTTGCCCTGCTGGATCAGGGCCACGTTGGCCGAGCCCTGCTTCCAGAACTCGTCCATCAGGGCGGGCAAGGGCGCAAAGGCCCGACGCCCATCCTCGTCGATCATGCCCTTGCCGAAAGCGTCCAGCTTCTCGGTCAGGAGCTGCTTCTTGGCTGCCACGTCGTCCAGCGTGGTTTGCAATTCCTGCGGATTGCGCGAGAGGATGGCGTGGCGGACTTGCAGCGAGGTGCGCGTGACGTTGAGTTCCAGCTCGGCAATGAGCTCAAGCTGCGGCACGTTGGTCTTGCTGATGCGGTCGGCCGCGCTCATGACCTTGTCCATCATGAACCAGACCGTGAGGGACACGATGATCAGCAGTCCGATCAGGGTGGTGTTGATGAGCAGGAGACGTCTGGCAAGTGTCATGCGACCCGACATGGTGGTTCCTTGGTGGGGATTCCGGGGTGGCCCCCGGTCGGCAAGCCTGTGGACTGCCTGTTGTCCAGATCTTCCTGCGTTGGCGGCGCTTCAAAGCCCATATGAATCAGGGGTTTGTGGCGTTGCTCGCGGGTTTCACTGGTTTCCCGAGGTTTCGGCGCGGCGGGCCCCAACTTGATGGTTCAGGGCGGTTGATGTGTGCGCTATCGAACACAGGATGTCGTGATCTTGTTCCTCAAGTGGCTGCAGAAGGCTGTCGAAAGGACACAAAACGCTGGCCTGCTTTCCCGCTCATGAACGATTTCCTCCCCCCCCTGGGCGACGCCTCCTTGTTGGTGCAGGGGCGTCATGATCCGGCGCTCGTGCTGCTGTCCGTCGGTCTAGCGGTGCTGGCTGGTGTGGCCGCCATGGTGGTGTCGTCGCAGGCGAGCCGGTTGCGCGGCGTGTCTGCCTTGTGCATGGTGCTCGCAGGCGGGCTGGCGCTGGGCTCTGGCGTGTGGGCCATGCACTTTGTGGGCATGCTCGCGCTCGACCTGTGCCGGGCCGCAGGTTACCGCCTGGACATCACGGCACTCTCCATGGTGCCCAGCGTGCTGGCGTCGTCGATGGCGCTCTGGTTTCTGATGCTCAGACAGCAGAGCACCGCCATGCTCTGGCTCGGCGGGGGACTGTTCGGACTGGGCGTGGGTGCCATGCACTACAGCGGGATGCTGGCGCTGGAGGGTCTGGACGGCCTGCACTTCGACCCGCTGATGGTGGTGGTCTCGGTGGTTGTGGCGGTGCTGCTGGCGGTGTTGGCACTCTGGGTGCGCGAGGCCTTGCAGCGTTGGCGTCCGGGTTGGTCGGACGTCTGGCGCAACGCGGTCTCGGGCGTGCTCCTGGGTTTGGCGGTCTCCGCCATGCACCACTGCGGCATGGCCGCCGTGCACTTCACCGGCACGCCGCCACCGGGTGATGCTTCGCAGGCCGGCTCGCCGTGGTTGATGGTCGGCATTGCGGTCACCGTGGCTGCCATCTCGATCCTGGTGGTGCTGCTGTCCATGGTGATCCGCCTGCGCGGTCTGACCGCCAGACTCCAGTACGTGCAGTCGGTGGTCGAGAGCTCGAACGACGCGATCGTCACCAAGACCACCGACGGTGTGGTCATGACCTGGAACCAGGGAGCGACCGAGATCTTTGGCTACAGCGCTGCCGAGATGGTGGGACAGCCCATCACCCGCCTGTTCAAGCCCGAAGACGTCCCCACCGAGACAGCGCTGCTCCAGCGCGTGCTGGCGGGCGAATCGGTGCCCAACGCCGATGTCGTCCGGCTGCACAAGGACGGACGCCCGGTGCATCTGTCGGTGTCCGTCTCGCCCATCCGCGACGAATCCGGGCGCATTGTGGGTGTTTCCAAGCTGGCGCAGGACATCTCCGACCGCAAGGCCGTGGCCGACCTGCAACTGGCCCGGCTGCAAGCCGAGAAGGTGGCCGAGGCGCGCGGCACCTTTCTCGCCAACATGAGCCACGAAGTGCGCACGCCCATGAACGCCATCCTGGGCTTCATCAGCGTGCTGCTCGGCGGGCCGCTGCAGCCCGAACAACGCGAACAGTTGAAGGTGGTCGAAGACTCCGCGCGCTCGCTGTTGCGACTGCTCAACGAAATCCTGGACACCGCCAAGCTCGACAAGGGTCTGGTGGAGTTCGAGATCTGCCCGTTCAGTGTGGACGCGTTGGTGCACGAGCTGTCCCTGGTGTACGGCGCTGCGGCGCGCGCCAAGGGCATCGACCTGCGGGTGGTGCAACAGCCCGGGGTGGCGCCGTGCTACGAGGGCGATGGCTTCCGCATCCGGCAGGTGCTGGGGAACCTGCTGGACAACGCCATCAAGTTCACACCGGTCGGGCGTGTGTGCCTGGACATCCGTGCCGAGCGTGGCGGGCTGGTGTTCGAGGTCAGCGATTCCGGCGTGGGCATGCCCGCACCTTACCTGGACCAGATCTTCGAGCCGTTCAGCCAGGTGGATTCGTCCACCACGCGGCGCTTCGGCGGCACCGGTCTGGGCACGACCATCTGCAAGAAACTGGTCGATCTGATGGGTGGCACGATCCAGGTCGTCAGCGAACTGGAGCAGGGCAGCACTTTCACCGTGTGGCTGCCCCTGCCTGTGGCCTCCATTGAGGCGCAGGTCGAATCGCCCGCCGCCGCCTCGGTTGCCCTGCCGCGGCTCAACATCCTGATTGCCGACGACGTGCTGCTCAACATGGAGGTGCTGCGCCTGCTGTTGGGCAAGGCGCACCGCGTGACCTGCGTGGGCGGCGGCGCAGAGGCGGTGCAGGCCGCAGCGCAAGAGCGCTTCGACGTGGTGCTGATGGATCTGCAGATGCCCGAGGTGGACGGACTCGAGGCCAGCCGGCGCATCCGGGCGCGCGAGCAGGTCGGTCGGCTGGCACCGGTGCCCATCATTGCGCTGACCGCCAGCGCGTTGGCGCAGGACATCGCGGCCGCCCGCGCGTCGGGCATGAACGGCTTTGTCACCAAGTCATCGAAATTGCCGGTGCTGCTGGCGGAAATTGCCCGCGTCCTGGCGCTGAAGCAGGAGGCGACCGAGGTGGTTTCATGATCTGGATCAAGACACGGGCATTGACGTGCTGAATTGATCGCTGGCGGCACCCCGCGGCGGTGGGCGGGCCGCAGAATGGCACCCAGCAGCTTCTGCTGCCCCGGTTGGTGGGTCAACGGAACATGCCTTCCGCACCGCTGCCCGGGACTGGTCAGGCGCACCGATGACGTTCAATCCCCCGGCAACGCTGGCTCACGCTGGATCGCCCGCCCTGCGCCTGGGGTTCACCACGCACAAGTACCTGTTGCTGGCCATCCTGGAGTGTCAGCAGCAGCGACAGCCCCGGCGCGGGTCTGTGCCGACCGGGGAGCGGGACACGTCGGCGACGCACCGCTGGATGCGTGAGCCTTCGGCCGAACGCGAAGCCACCCCCTGCATCGTGATGCGGGAGCACCACGACCGCGGTGACTTGTCGGTGGCGCAAGTGGCGTTGCATGACCGGTACCTGCACACGCAACCGTTGGCCGACTGGATGCGCCGGATACTGGCACCGACCAGTCAACCCGACCGCGACATCCTCCACCTCGCCATGGCACCGACCTTGCCCGGCGTTCCGATGTTGTTCCACTCGATCGCGGCCGATGGCGAGGCCATCACCCACATGTTCGCCCACAGCGTGTGGTCGGTGTGCAGCGACGTGCAGTTCCTGCTGCGGGCGATCCGCTACGCCCAGCTGGTGGCCACGGCCATCCCGCTGAGCGGGAGCGCTTCCCAGCCGATGTCGGGGCCGCCCGATGTGAAGGCCCCTGGCGTTGGCGGTGCAGACGGCCCTGTCTGTGACCTGTCCATGCTGGGTCGGGTGTACGACCACATTGCGGTGCACGCGGCCATTCTGGAGTTGTGCGAGTTTCGCCGGGGCCGGAAACGCCCGTGAAGGGCGCTCCCGGCCAGGGCCTGCGGGTCAGGCAGACAGGGCTGGTGTGAATTCGCTGAGGGCCTGCTGCGTGCGGGTCATGTCGGTCATCAGCTGGGTGGCCAGCTCGCGGCGCAACGACACATCCTCTTCCCGGGCCAGGCGTTCAATCTGCGCCGAGGTGCGCACCAGTGCCCGAAAGCCCAGCAGCATCGCCGTTCCCTTGAGCTTGTGGGCGTCGTAGGCGATCTGGTCGGCATCCCCGGCGGCCAGTGAAGCCAGGAGCACCTGCACGCTGCCCTGGGGCGGCTCGAACAGCGTGTTCAGCAACTCGTCCATGGTGTCGGGCGGCATCATCGACACGATCTCGGTGTACGACTCGGTGTCGATCAGTCCCGCCGCGCTGGCGTTGAGTTCCTTCACCTCGGGCGCTGCCACTTCGGGGGCGGGCGCCGGCGGGTCGTCTCCCACCAGCACAGTGGCGGCATCGAGCAGGCCGCAGCGCTCCAGCGCGCGCTGCAGGTCCTGTGCCTGCAGGGGTTTGCTGGCGAATTCGTTGACACCGACCTCCAGCGCCCGTCTGCGCGTGTCGTTCACCACGTCGGCCGTGACCAGCACCACCTTGATGCTTTTGCTGGGGCCGTTGAGCGCCCGGATCGCCTCGGTGGTGGCCAGGCCATCGAGCACCGGCATGTGGTAGTCGAGCAGCACCACATCAAACCGCTGGCGCTCCAGCAGCTGCAGGGCCTCCTGTCCGTTTTCGCAGAACACCGCCTCGTGGCCCATGCGGTCGAGCAGGATGTGCATGTACTTGAGGTTGATGGGGTGGTCTTCGGCCACCAGCACGCGCAGCTGGCGTGATGGGCCGGCGCTCTCCCCCGACGGCACCGGCAGCGCCGGCGCCTCGGTCTCGGGCAGGATCATGTGCACGGTGAACAGCGATCCCTGACCCGGCTCGCTGTCGACTTCGATGTTGCCGCCCATCATGTGGGCGAAGTTGCGCGAGATCTCCAGCCCCAGTCCGCTGCCGCCGATGCGCCGGCGCACCGAGTTGTCGGCCTGGTAGAAGCGGGTGAACAGCTGGGCCACGGTGGCCGCGTCCATGCCCATGCCGGTGTCCTGCACCGTGAGGCACACGCCATCGGGCGTGCCCTTGAGCCGGGAGAGTCGCGCCGTGATGCTGCCCTGGTGGGTGAACTTCACCGCGTTGCCCAGCAGGTTGAACAGGATCTGGCGAACGCGCGTGGGATCGGCCATCACCCACTCGGGCAGGTCGGGTGCCGTGTGGACGTCCAGCGTCAGGCCCTTCTCGCGTGCGCCGGCACGCATCAGACCTTCGACCTCTTGCACCAGCGAACGCAGGCGCGCCGGCTCGGGCGCCAGGCGCAGCGTGCCGGACTCCATCGTGGACACGTCCAGGATGTCGTTGAGCACGCCGAGCAGGTGCTGCGCCGAGTCGCGCGCGGTCTGCACGTAGTCGCGTTGCTGGCCGGAGAGCTGGGTTTCATCGAGCAGGTTGAGCATGCCCATCACGCCCTGGAACGGCGTGCGGATCTCGTGGCTCATGTTGGCGAGGAACACGCTCTTGCCGTGGTTGGCGGCTTCGGCCTCTTCCTTGGCCACGGCCAGCTCGCGCGAAATGGCTTGCAGTCTTTCGTATTGCACGACCTGGCGGCGCAGGTGGCGCACCAGCACCACCACAAACAGCAGGAGCACAGCCGCCTGCACGGCGGCCAGTGCGATGACCACGCGTCCCTGGTCGCGCAGCTGCGTGTTGCGTTCGTCCACAAACCGCGCCGTGGCCCGGTTGGCCTCGCGCGTGAGTTCGCCCAGCAGCGGACCCAGCTGCTCGATGGACTGGATCAGCGCCTGGCGCGTGGCCCTTTGAGTCAGCTGCCCTTGCGGGTCGGCAAACACCGGATCGGCCTGGGTCACGAAAGCGTTCACCAGGCGGATGGCGTCCAGGTAGGCGGGAGTGGTGTTGAGCAGGTCGCTGCGCGGCATGTCGGTGACGAGTGCGATGCGGCTCACAAACACCTCGTAGCGTTCCACCAGGAAGTCGGGCGCGACGGTGCTGTCGGGGTCGAGCGAACCGTGCACCGCGTAGGCCAGGTGGCTGAGTTCGCGTTCGAGCTGGTACGCCTGCCACATGATCGAGTCGATCTGGTTGATCGCCACGTCCTGCATCAGGTTGAACTGTTTCCACTGGATGTAGCTCAGCGGCGTCAGGGTCACCAACAGGGCGGCGCCGATGGCGGTCAGCCAGTGGCTCATGCGCCAGCCACCAAAACCGGTGGGTCGGGTGTTCATTGAATGTCCAGGGCCTTGAGTTGCCAGATCGAGCGTTCGTAGTACACCGAGGAGCGCAGCACGGCCGCGTTGTCGAAGGGGTAGACCACGAACAGCGGTCCCTTGCTGCGCACGGGAATCGGCTTGTCGTCGATCAGGCGCGCCATCAGCACGCCGTGTTTGCCGATGTCTTCCATCGGAATGCTGATCTTGTAGTCGTTGATCGCCACGGCGCTCACCTGGGTGCCGCTGGCCTTGACGAGGGCCAGCACGTCCGACAGCAGCGGACCGGTGAATTTCACCGGCTTGTCGTACCAGGGCGTGCGGGTGGTGAAGCTGTGCTGCGGCAGTTTTTCGATCATGGCCATGTCGAACACGGCCAGATCGCCCTTGTTTTTTGCCTCGATTTTGCCGCTCACGCTCAGGATGACCCGGCCCTTGGGCGCATCCAGTGATTGGGCAAACGACAGGGGGGTGGTGGCGGCCAGGGCCAGCAGCAGGGTGAAAGCGCGACGGGGGTTCATGTTGGGACTCGGTGGACGGAGATCAGATGCGGTGGCGCACGCCGGCGGGTGCGCTGGCGAGGCGGTTGAGCACGGCGGAGGCAATTTGCGACAGCGGCAGGATCTCGTGGGCCGCTCCGCACTGGATGGCCATGCGCGGCATGCCGAAGACCACGCAGCTGGCTTCGTCCTGCACGTAGTTGTAGCTGCCGGCGTCTTTCATTTCACGCATGGCCTGCGCGCCATCGGCACCCATGCCGGTGAGCATGATGCCCAGCGCGTTGGGGCCCAGCACGCGGGCGGCCGACTTGAAGAGCACCTCCACCGAAGGACGGTGGCGGTTCACGGGTTCGGTGTCTTCGACCACGGCCACGTAGTTCGAGCCGCTGCGGTCGATGCGGAAGTGGTGGCCGCCGGGAGCGATGTAGGCGTGTCCCGGCAAGATGCGCTCGCCGTGGCGGGCTTCCTGCACGCGGATGCGGCACAGCGTGTTGAGCCGGTTGGCGAAGCTGGTGGTGAAGCCTGGTGGCATGTGCTGGGTGATCACGATCGCGGGCGCGTCGGCCGGCATGGGCATCAGGACTTCGCGGATGGCTTCGGTGCCGCCGGTGGATGCACCGATGCAGATGACCTTTTCGGTGGACACGCGCGGCAGCGCCGCGCGCGGCGCTTCGTGCGCGCTGCCCCCGGCAGGCGCCGCGCCAGCGGCCGTGGCAGGCGGCAGGCGCTTGACGTGGGCCGCCGCTGCGACGCGGATCTTGTCGACGATGTCGCCCGCGAGCTCCTGCAAACCGCTGCTCACGCCGATGCGGGGTTTGGCCACGAAGTCCACCGCGCCCAGTTCGAGCGCGCGCAGGGTGGCTTCAGCCCCTTGCTCGGTGAGGGTGGAGACCATCACCACCGGCATGGGCCGCAGGCGCATCAGGCGGGAGAGAAACTCCAGCCCGTCCATGCGCGGCATCTCCACGTCCAGCGTGATCACGTCGGGATTGGTTTCGCGGATCATCTCGCGCGCGACCAGCGGATCGGCCGCAGCGCCCACGCAGGTCATGTCGGTCTGGCGGTTGATGATTTCGGTCAACAGGCTGCGCACCAGCGCGGAATCGTCCACCACGACCACTTTGATTTTTGCCATGGTCCTCTCCTTGTCGTCTTGTTGATGCGTTCAGAACAGGTCGACGGAGCCACCCGACACCGCTTTCGCGACCACCGATGCGCTGCTCTTGCGTTCCTGGGTTTCCAGCGTCTCCGGGTGCGAATGCGCCAGCCGCTTGACCATGGCCTTGCCGGTGGCCGGGAAGTAGCACACCTTGCGCGGGTGGATGTCGAGCACGTCCTTGGAGATCACCGCGATGCGTTCGGTCTGCAGATAGTCCAGCACGAACTGCGTGTTGCGTTCACCCACGTTCATGGTGGTGAAGGTGTGCATCACCTGCCCACCGCCAAACACCTTGGCCTGCATGGTCTCGCGCCGGGCGCCGAGCTTCATCATCTCGTTGATCAGCAGTTCCATCGCGAACGAGCCGTAGCGCCCGCCGGCGTCCGTGCCACCGTCGGGGAGCATGAAGTGGTTCATGCCGCCCACGCGAACCCGCGGGTCGTAGATGCAGGCGGCGATGCAGGAGCCCAGCACCGTCATCACCATCATGTCGTCGGCGGTCACAAAGTACTCGCCGGGCAGCACCTTCACCGCGTCCTGGTGGAAGTGGTGGTCGTGGTAGAAAAAGCTCGCCTCGCCCGCCTTGCCCTTGCGGGCCTTGAGCTGGTCGAGTCGGGAGGTGGGGGCCGCGATCATCTTGTCTTCTTCACAGACGTTCGTAGACCGTTTTGCCGCGCAGCGCGAACAGGCTGCGCGCATCGCTGAAGTTTTCGGCGTGGCCCACGAACAGCATGCCACCGGGCTTCATCACGCGGTGGATGCGCTCGAGCACGGCGCGCTGGGTGGCGGCATCGAAATAGATCATCACGTTGCGGCAGAACACCACGTCGAAGGGTTCGCGAAACGGCAGGTCCTGGATCAGGTTGACGGTCTGGAAACTCATGTGTTTCTGCAGCTCGGGCTTCACGCGCATGAAGCCTTCGTTGCTGCCCTTGCCGCGCATGAAGAAGCGCTGCATGCGTTCGGGGCTCAGGCCCTTGGTGCCGTCGGCCTTGTAGACGCCGCGTTGGGCGGTGGCCAGGACCTTGGTGTCGATGTCGCTGTTGACGATCTCGAACGAACCGCTGGTGCCCAGGCCTTCGTGGGCCGTCATCGCGATGGAGTAGGGCTCTTCGCCGGTGGAGGCGGCCGAGCACCAGATGCGCCAGTTCTGGGAACGTTTGGCGGCGAACATCTGCGCCAGGATCTCGAAGTGGTGCGACTCGCGGAAGAACGCCGTGAGGTTGGTGGTCAGCGCGTTGATGAACTCCTGCCACTCGGCGCCGTCATGGTGTTCGAGCCAGTCCAGGTAGGTCTTGAAGCTGTCGTGACCGGTCTCGCGCAGACGGCGCGACACCCGGCTGTAGACCATGGCGTGCTTGCCGTCGTGCAGGCTGATGCCGGCCTTCTTGTAGATCAGTGCCTTGATGCGCGAAAAGTCGGCGTCGGACCAGACAAATTCGCGACCTTCGGCCAGTGGGCCGTCTTCGGACGCGGGTGTCCTCGGAGGAGGAACCGACCGCGCGACGCGTTGGGGGGAAGGGGTCTGGTGCAGCATCGGGATTCCTGGCCGGTTGGGGGCGGGGGCGCGCTGGGCGCCGGGAAGAGACGGTGGTGTTCAGTGCCTGGAGCGGCGCACCAGGCTGGAGGTGTCGAGGATCAGCGCGACCTTGCCGTCGCCCAGGATGGTGGCACCCGACACGTTGGGCACCCGCCGGTAGTTCGACTCCAGGTTCTTGATCACCACCTGTTGCTGGCCGAGCAGCTCGTCGACCATGAGCGCCACACGCTGGCCGTCGGCTTCCACCACGACCATGATCGGGCTCGCGCCGCTGTGCTCGAAGCGCGGCACCTGGAACACGCGCTCCAGCTCGATCACCGGCATGTACTCGTCGCGCACCTTCACCACCTGGGCGCCTTGCGCCAGGGTGTTGATGTCGGTGGGCTTGATCTGGAAGGATTCGATCACGCTGGACAGCGGCAGGATGTAGACCTCGTCGCTCACGCGCACCGACATGCCGTCCATGATGGCCAGGGTCAGTGGCAGGCGCACCGAGACGCGCATGCCGTAGCCTTCGGCCGAATCGATCTCCACCGTGCCGTTGAGCGCGGTGATGTTCTTCTTGACCACGTCCATGCCCACGCCGCGGCCGGAGACGTCGGTGACCTGGTCGGCGGTGGAGAAGCCCGGTGCAAAGATCAGGCTCCAGACCTCGGTGTCGGTCATCGAGTCGGGTGCGTCGATGCCTTTTTCGCGCGCCTTGGTCAGGAGCTTCTCGCGCGAGAGGCCCTTGCCGTCGTCGCGCACCTCGATCAGGATCGAGCCGCCTTCGTGCGTGGCCGAGAGCGTGATCGTGCCGTGCTCGGACTTGCCCCTGGCGCGGCGGTCTTCGGGCATCTCGATACCGTGGTCGCAGCTGTTGCGGATCAGGTGGGTCAGGGGATCGGTGATTTTTTCCACCAGGCCCTTGTCGAGCTCGGTGGACTCGCCCTGCGTGACCAGCTCGACCTTCTTGCCGAGCTTGCTGGCGAGGTCGCGCAGCATGCGCGGGAAGCGGTTGAACACCACCGACATCGGGATCATGCGGATCGACATCACCGCTTCCTGCAGGTCGCGGGTGTTGCGGTCGAGGTCGGCCAGGCCGGCCAGCAGCGGCTGGTTGGCGCCGTCGTCGAGTTCGCGGCTCTTCTGCGCCAGCATGGCCTGGGTGATGACGAGTTCGCCCACCAGGTTGATGAGCTGGTCGACTTTGCTCACCGACACGCGCAGCGTGCTCGATTCCATGGCGGCCGGTGCGGCGGCGCGGGCATCTGCCTTGGGCGCGGCGGGTTTGTCGGTGCCGTCGGGTGCAGTGATCGTGGCCTGCGTTGCCGCGGCGTTGGGTGCGGCGGGCACGCCGGGGGCACCGTCGAAGAAGCCGAAGTCCTGGCCATCGGCCGGCGTCGTGGCCGCCAGCACCGGCGCTGTTTCGGCGGGTGCTGCGCAGTCGACGATGCGAATTTCTTCCTTGCTCACGTGGAAGGTGAAGAGGTCCATCAGGTCGGCATCGGACGAGGTCGTGGTGGCGCGGTAGACGCGCTTGTTGGCCTGGTCGCACGGCAGGGACTCGATGGTGCCCAGCCCGGGAATGTCGCGGAACAGCTCGGCCACACCGTCGGCCTGCGCCACGTTGTCCAGCGGCCCGATGTGAATCTCGAGTTCGCGACTGGCCTTGACCACCGGCTTGTTGATCACACGCGCGGGTGCGGTGGCTGGCGCCTCCACCACGGGCGCTGCCACCACCGGTGCGGGCACGGCAGCGGGCGCAACGGCTTCTTCGCCATTGGCCAGCGCGTAAATGCGGGCGACCAGGTCGCCGGTCGCGGGGGTGTCGTTACCGCGGCCCTGGTGGTGGGCGAGTTGCAGGCGCAGCGCGTCGCTGGATTCGAGCAGCACGTCCACCATGGCGGCGGTGGGGTGGAGTTCGTGGCGGCGCAGCTTGTCCAGCAGCGACTCCATCTGGTGCGTGAGCTCGGCGACGTCGGCAAAGCCGAAGGTGGCGGCACCGCCCTTGATCGAGTGCGCGCAACGGAAGATGGCGTTGAGCTCTTCGTCGTCGGCTTTCTCCACGTCCAGGGCCAGCAGCATCTGCTCCATCTGGTCGAGGTTTTCGCCCGCTTCTTCAAAGAAGATTTGATAGAACTGGCTCAGGTCAATGTCGTTGGCCAGGCTTTGACCTTCGTTCATCATTTCACCCATGTGGGGTCTCCTTGGCTGCTGGTGAGCGGCGCGCGTTTATCGGATGACTTTTTGTATGACTTCGATCAACCGGCTGGGATCGAAGGGTTTGACCAGCCAGCCGGTGGCGCCTGCGCTGCGTCCGGCTTGCTTCATCTGGTCGCTGGACTCGGTGGTCAGGATCAGGATGGGCGTGGTCTTGAACTTGGGGTGCTCGCGCAGTTTGCGCGTGAGGCCCAGGCCGTCCAGGTTGGGCATGTTCTGGTCGGTCAGCACCAGGTCGATGCTGTGCATCTGCGCTTTTTCGAAAGCGTCCTGACCATCCACCGCTTCGACCACGTGGTAGCCCGCTCCGGTGAGGGTGAACGCCACCATTTTTCGCATGGAAGCCGAATCGTCGACGGCAAGAATGGATCGCATGGCTAACTCCGTGTTTCAGTCAAATATCGGCAGATACCGGGGGGTCTTGAATCGGGGTCTGTCCGGTCAGAACAGATCGATGGAGCCGGCGTCCATCTCGCTCTGGGTCACCGGGCTGGGACGCTCGGGCATGGGGTCCAGCCCCAGCGGAACTTCCCCTTCTTCGGGCTCCATGGCTTCTTCGGCCAGGCGCCAGGCGCAGCTCTGCAGCACCTTGCCGGTGTGCACGATGAGCTGGGTCGCCATGTCGTGAAACTGCAGTTCGGTGACGGCCTGGTGCAGGCTGGTGCGGATTGGGCCGAGTTCGTTCTGGCGGTTCTCGGGCAGCGCACCCAGGGCCTGGTTGGCCGTCCCGAAGCGCTCCATCAGGTTGGCGGTGGCGTGGTCCAGCAGGCCTTCGAGGCGCTGCAGGTCCGTCACGGCCATGAGCAGCGAGTCCTGGAGGTTGGCCACCAGATTCACGGGCAGGGAGACGGATGGCGGTGGGTGCTGCATCGTCAGGTGGTCCATGTTGTTGCTCGGGTTGGGCGGGTCGGAATAGGGGGGGCAGTACAATTTTCAAGGTCTGTAAGAAGCTGTATCGGCAGATAACCGGCCAAATTCAGCGCCATTTCCCCGGTTGTCCAGCCGCCGCCCACAACCGCCGGGACGCCCGGAGCGATCCCGCCACCACCCAACATCCCACCAGGCATGTCCGAGAACCTCGACAAACCACCGGTTCACATCCTGCATCTGGAGGATTCGCGCGTGGACCATGCGCTGGTGAAGTTCGCTCTGCAGCGCAGCAAGCTGCCCAGCGAGGTGGTGCTGGTCGACACCATGGACGACTTCAAGCGCGAGCTGCTCAGCGATCGCTTCGACGTCGTGCTGGCCGACTACCACCTCCCCGGCTTCACCGGCCTGGACGCCTGGGACCTGGTGCGTGAGCTGCAGATCGAAATCCCGTTTGTGATCCTCTCCGGCGCCATCGGCGAGACGGCGGCGGTGGATGCGATGCACCGCGGCGTGAGCGACTACCTGCTCAAGGACAGCATGCACCGCCTCTCGCATGTGATCGAGCGGGCGATCGAGATTTCGCAGACGCGGCGGGCGAGCGCCCGGGCCGCCGCCGAGCTGGCCGAATCGCGCCAGCGCCTGGCCGAGCTGGCCGAGCACCTGCAGACCAGCATCGAGCAGGAACGCGCCAACATCGCGCGCGAGATCCACGACGACATCGGCGGCGCGCTCGCGGCGGTGAAGCTCGACCTGGCCTGGGTGGGGCGGCGCGAGACCGACGCCGAGGTGCTCAAGCACGTGACCACCGCCATGGAAATGCTGCAGCATGCCCTGGGCGCGAGCCAGCGGATCATGATGAACCTGCGCCCGCCCATCCTGGACCAGGGCCTGGTGGCTGCCGTGCAGTGGCTGGCCGGGGGCTTCGAGCGCCGCAGCGGCATGCGGGTCACCATCCGCCGGTCGTCCGACCAGATCAACGTGCCGCTGGACGTGCAACTGGTGGCCTACCGCACGGCGCAAGAAGCGCTGACCAACATCGCCAAACACACCAAGGCCACCGCGGTCGACATCGACCTGAGCGATGGCGAGGGCGTGCTCACCCTGGAAGTCACCGACAACGGCCAGGGCATGAGCCCGGATGCGCTGCGCAAGGCCGAGTCCTTCGGGCTGCTGGGCTTGCGCGAGCGCGCCGCCAAGGTGGACGGCTGGCTCGACGTGAGCACCTCACCACGGGGCACCTCGGTCATCTTGTCCGTGCCCCTGACATCACCCAAGAACCCGGACAACGCGGCCAACGCCGCAGAGGAAGCCCATGATCAAGGTGATTTTGTGTGACGACCACGCGGTGGTGAGACGCGGGATCCGCGACACCATCTCGGAGGCCACCGACATCCAGGTGGTGGGCGAAGCCGGCAGCTACCCCGAACTGCGCGAGGCCATGCGCAAGACCGAGTGCGATGTGCTCGTGCTCGACCTCAACATGCCCGGACGCGGCGGGCTGGAGGTGCTGGCGGCCTTGAAAGAAGAAGGCTCCACGGTGAAGGCGCTGGTGGTCTCCATGTACCCGGAAGACCAGTACGCCATCCGCTGCCTGCGCGCCGGTGCGCGCGGTTACCTCAACAAGGCCGGCGAGCCCGCCGAGCTGGTGGCCGCCATCCGCACCGTCATGCAGGGCCGCAAGTACGTCACCGCCGATGTGGCGCAGATGCTGGTGGACAACCTGCACGCGCCCGAGAGCGAAGAGCTGCACGCCAGCCTCTCCGAGCGCGAGCTGCAGACGCTGCAGAAGATCGCGTCGGGCAAAAAGTTGTCGGACATTGCCGAAGAACTCATGCTCAGCCCCAAGACGGTCAGCGTCTACCGCGCCCGCGTGCTGGAGAAGCTGCACCTGGCCAACAACGCAGAACTCACGGTGTACGCGATTCGCAACGGCATCGTGTGAGGCTCGCGCGCCGCTTCTGCCGTCGCTGTCAGGTCTGGAGACCGCCTTTCCGATCCCGGCCCGGCGTCACCAACCCGTCCAGGCGGCCCGGGGGTTGTGCTTTTCCTTGGGCGTTTCGCTTCTGGCAGGAGTGTCGGAAAAGTTGACAGTTGGTCCGGCGATTTGCCAACATTCGGGTCCCTGAATTCGTAACTGGTTGCTACATAGGCGAATTGAGCCGCTGGCACGCATCCTGCGCTGTTGATTTCAAAGCGGTGCCATTTGATTTCCAGAGCGGCATCTCACTGAATTTCAAGGCTCATCAAATGAATTTCCTTTTCAAAGCATCGTCCGCAGCGGCACTGTCGGCCGTGGCGTTGTCGGTCGCCGCGTTGTCGGTTCCTGCCGTCCAGATCCAGGCATTGAAACTCCTCGAAAAACTCGATATCGGTCAATCGCCTGTGACGAATATCACGGTGAAATACAAAAGTATTCCTGCAGCACCCGCCAATGAGTCCATTGAGATCGGTTTCAGTGAAACCGATTTGTTGAAAGCCCTTTCTCCCGCTGCGGACAATTCGGAAAACGTATTCGGCAACGGCAACGGCAACGGCAACGGCAACGGCAACGGCAACAGTGCCGGAACGTCGGGCGGCACCCCACTCGGCAGCCAGTTCGCTGCCGCAGGCGGTCCAGGCTTCGCATCGGGTGGCGGCGCGTTGGGCGGCAGCGGGCGCACCGGCGGCTTCCCGCGGTCGGGAAGCCCAGACACTGCCGGCCCCAGCGCAGGCCCGACCGGCGGTCCTGCGTCCACGCAGCAGCCAGCCGACGCCCCCGCCCAGCCGTCCTTCATTGCCGAAGAAGATGAAGGCTCGGATCCTTCGGTGACCGTTACGGAGGTGGTGAAGGACCTCGGGAAGCTCCCGCCCGAGCCCGGCCCGAATTTGAGCCAAGACCCGGTCATCAATTCGCTGGTTCCAACGCAGGTGCAGGCCGCAGAAGTCTCCGCCGTTCCAGAACCCGGCACCCTCGCTTTGTTGGGTGTTGCCCTGCTGGGCCTCGGCGCACTGCGCCGGCAGCGCGCCAACCGCTGAACGTTCCCTTCAGCAGACAAAGGCGGCTTTCAGGCCGCCTTTTTTGTGCGTGAGCGGCCTGCGGAATAATGGCCCATGACCGCTGCCACCTCCATCTGGAGCCCACTCCGCCAACCCGCCTTTCGGGGCTTGTGGATCTGCGGCGGCATCTTCTTCATCGGCGCCGGCATGCAGACCATGGCGGCCGCCTGGTTGATGGTGGAGCTCACCGGTTCGTCGTTTCTGGCGGCGCTGGTGCAAACGGCGGTGTTCCTGCCCATGTTCCTGCTGGCCTTGCCCGCGGGGGTGCTGGCCGACACCACCGACCGGCGCCGCCTGATCTCGGGCGCGCTGCTGGCCCAGGTGGCTGCGTGCACGCTGCTCGCCGCGTTGGTGCTGGCCGGCTGGGGCGGGCCGGGTTCGGTGTTGTTTCTCGTGTTCGTGTGCGGTTGCTGCACGGCGGTGCTCACGCCGGCCTGGAATTCGTCGGTGGTGGACCCCGTGCCGCGCGAGGAGTGGCCGCAGGCCATCACCGCCATCGGCATCGCCTACAACGCGGCGCGCGCCATCGGCCCCACGCTGGCCGGCCTGCTGTTCGCGCGGCTGGGGGCGGGCTGGGTGTTTGTGGTCACGGTGTTCACCACCCTGGTCATGTGGGAGTCCATCCGGCGCTGGCCGCCGCGCGTGCACCCGCCGTCGAGCCTGCCGCCCGAGCGCCTGTGGGGCGGCACGCTGAGCGGCCTTCGCTTTGCCTGGCACTCCCGCATCATCCTGGCGCAACTGGTGCGGGTCATGGCCTTCAGCGCGGCCGGTTCGGCCTTGTGGGCGCTGCTGCCGGTGATCGCGCAGCGCCAGCTGGGCACGGGCGCTGAAGGTTTCGGTCTGCTCATGGGCTGCCTGGGCACCGGCGCGGTGGCCTCGGGCCTGGTCATCGGGCGGCTGCGCGCGCGCTTTGCGCTCGACGCCATCGTGTCGCTCAGCTGCGCGGTGTTTGCCGTGGTCATGCTGCTCGCGGCGTGGGTGCGCGTGCCCGGGGTGGTTTACATCGCCATGGCCTTTGGCGGTGCCGCCTGGATGGCCACCATGTCCACCTTCAACACCGCCACCCAGGCCAGCGCGCCACCCTGGGTGCGCTCGCGCGCCGTGGCGCTGCACATCGTCTCTGCGCTGGGGGCGTTCGCCATCGGTTCGGCCTTCTGGGGCGCGGTGTCCGACATCGCCGGTCTCACCGCTGCGCTGGTGGCCGCCGGTGTGGTGATGGCGGCGGGCCTGCTGCTGGTGCGCCCGTTTCCGTTGCGCATGGGCGCCCTGCACGAGGTGACGCAGGGCACGCCGTGGGACGAACTCTTTGTCGTGGACGAACCCAACCCGGCCGCCGGCCCGGTGGCGGTGGAGGTGGGCTACCGCATCCGGCCCGGCGTGGACCAGGCGTTTCTGGACACCATCGCCCGCATGAAAGCGCCACGCCGGCGCGACGGCGCGAGCTTCTGGCGCGTCTACCGCGACCTGGGCGAACCCTCGCGCTACGTGGAGCGCTTCATCGTCGCCTCGTGGGCCGACTACCTGCACCAGCGCGCCCGCGCCACCGTGGCTGACCGCGCGCTCGAAACCGAGATCCGGGCGTTTCTCGCGGAGGGCGAGAGCGCAACCATGTCGCACTACATCGCGGAGCGTTGAACCCATGACACACAGACACTTCCTGGCCTGGCTGCTGCTCGCGCTGGCGCTCTCCCTGTCCGCCTGCGGCAAGGCCGATCCGCAGGCCCAGCTGGAAGCCGCCGTGCAGCAGCTGCAGGACAACCTGGAAGCCAAGGACACCAGAGCGGTGATCGACCAGCTCGATGCCGGCTTCCAGGCACAGGAGGGCCTGGACCGGGATTGGGCGCGCCAGACCATGACGCTCATGTTCTTGCGCTACGCGAGCGTCAAGGTGATCGCGGTCACGCGCAAGAGCAGCATCGACCCCACCGCGCCGCAGAACGGCCTCACGCAGGCACAGGTGCTGGTCACCGGTGCGCAGGGTTTGATCCCGGAGCGGGCAGAGCCCTACAGCGTGAAGCTGGAATGGCGGTACGTGTCGGACGACTGGAAACTCACACGCCTGTCCTGGGATTGACACCGGCATGACGCCCGAACTGGGGTTGCTGGTGGTGGGGGCTGCCGTGGCCGGCTTCGTGCAGGGCTTGTCGGGCTTTGCCTTCAGCATGGTGGCCATGTCGTTCTGGGTCTGGGGCATCGACCCGCGCGTGGCCGCGGTGCTGGCGGTGTTCGGCTCGCTCACCGGGCAGCTCGTCGCGGTGTTCACCACCCGGCGCGGTTTTCGCTGGCCCGCGCTGTGGCCGTTTCTGGCCGGGGGTGCGGCGGGTGTGCCCATCGGCGTGGCGGTGCTGCCGCACCTCAACGCCGATCTGTTCAAGCTGATCCTGGGCAGCGTGCTGGTGGTGTGGTGCCCGGCCATGCTGCTGACGACCAAGCTGCCGCGCATCACCCGCGGTGGGCGCCTGGCCGACGGCGTGGTCGGCGCAGCCGGTGGCTTCATGGGCGGCATCGGCGGCTTCACCGGCGTGGTGCCCACGCTGTGGTGCACGTTGCGCGGCATGGAGAAAGACCGGCAGCGCGCCATCGTTCAGAACTTCAACCTCGCGGCCCTCTCATTCACCATGCTCGGTTACGTGGCCACGGGCGCGGTCACGCGCGACATCTGGCCGCTGCTGCCGGTGGTGGCGGTGGCGCTGCTGGTGCCCGTGTTGCTCGGTGCCCGGCTGTACGTGGGTTTGAGCGAGGCGGCGTTCCGCCGGCTGGTGCTGTCGCTGCTGGCGCTCTCGGGCGTGGCCATGCTGGTGGCGGCGGTGCCGAGGCTGCTGGGCTAACCGCCGGTGAAGATCTCGGTGGCCAGTTTCATGAGCGCGAGCACCGGGGCATCCAGCATGGGCAGGGTGAAGGCGATGCCCACGAGACCGGCCGAGAGCGTGAGCGGGAAGCCGATGGCAAAGGCGTTCATCTGCGGCGCGATGCGCGAGACGAAGCCCAGCACGATGTTGACGAACATCAGCATGCCGATCATGGGCAGCGCGATCCACAGGCCATAGCGGAACACCACGGCGCCGAGTTCGTGCAGCTGCATGCGGTTGATCGAATCGAGCGCACCGCCACCCACCGGGAAGGTGTTGAAGCTGGCAATGACCGCTTGCAGGAGCATGAGGTGGCCGCCCATCACCACGAACAGCAGCATGGTGGTGTTGCCGAAGAAACGGCCCACCGTGCTGGACTGTGCGTTGGTTGAGGGATCGAAGAAGCCTGCGAAGTTCAGGCCCATCTGCAGGCCGATGATTTCGCCGGCCAGTTCCACCGAGGCGAACACAATGCGCACCGCCAGACCGATCGCGATGCCCACCACCACCTGCTGCATCACCACCGAGAACGCCTGCGGGTCGTTGAGCGCGACCATGGGCTGCTCGGACAAGCCGGCCTGGGCACACACCGCGACCAGAAAGGCCAGCGCCACCCGGGTGCGCAGCGGCACCGAGCGCGACGAGAAGATGGGTGCGCTGGAGAAAACCGCCAGGATGCGCAGGAAAGGCCAGAACACCGGCGAGACCAGCGCCATCACCTGCGCTTCGGTGAACGTGGGCATACCAGCTCAGTCTTTCCGGAGTGAAATGTCCAACCCAGTGGCACCGAGGAACCGCCCTTCGACAGGCTCAGGACGGGCCTCAGGTGCCGCCCCCTGGAGGGGGTCGCGCGCAGCGCGGCGGGGGTGTTCCATCTAGATCGCGTAGTTGGGGATCGACAAGATCGTGCTGCGGATGAACTCGACCATGGTGGTCATCATCCACGGCCCGGCGATGGCGAACACCGCGATGGCCGCGATCAGCTTGGGCACAAAGGCCAGCGTGGCCT